>JAEEGJ010002943.1_pt1 | contig 72703 bp, 65 predicted proteins | sample 8958761 | NCBI WGS metagenome assembly JAEEGJ01 (sample SAMN16246546, study PRJNA631951) | gut metagenome | biome: gut microbiome; feature: rumen; material: RS-attached | host: Bos | place: Iran: Karaj | collected 2018-10 | reverse complement strand
GGTACCATGCGTCAAAGTCACCTCGAAAACGCCTTCAGCGTTTCCTCGGTAACAAAACGATGCTCCGCATCTCATTTCAGTCGGGGCTTGAACCCCGCCTGAAACGAAGATCTCTCCCCACCTTCGCTACGCTAAGAGGTGGGGGATATCTTCTGTTTTGTTATAATATGAAAAGGCGCTTCATCTCTTGCTGATGAAACGCCTTTGTTTCTTTGGTTTATATATGTATTATAGCATAGGAAATACAAAATTGCAATATACTACTTTATTTGCCTAGTATACAAAATATAAAATGCAGAAACTGTTATGGTTCACCATACCCGAGGAACCTTAGCAGTTTTTTACTCATTTAAAGTGCATGGGGATTTCGGCAGTTTTTGCAATTTTCTGCCGAAATATCTGTTGACAAATCAAACAAGTAGTATTAATATAATATCACAAACGGAGATTTCGGCAGTTTTTACCAAACACTGCCGTTTTATCCGTGAAAAAGGAGGTATTTATGACAGCTAACGTTTTAGACTCAAAAAATATGAATATTATAAATCCTTTTTCACGTGATATTTTCATAGATCACCTTAAGAAGAATGGCTTGTTTACTACTGACAGTGCAGCAAATCATCTTATTGACAGGATGGTTTTATCCGGTCGCATTAAAAGAGTTGGACGTAACCAATACATGATCGATTCCGATCTTAATGAGTACTCTTATCCTTATTCTGATACTTCCCTTGAAATTGCTGCAAAGATAAAGACTGTACATCCCTACCTTGACTTCAGGATTTTCGAATTAGTACAGCTTAATGAGTTTGTGAACCACCAGATTGCTCATAACATCATTTTTTTATATGTAGAAAAAGGACTTGAAGGAGATGTTTTTGTTACTCTAAATGAGAATCATTCCGTCTCCGTACTGATAAAGCCTGATGCTGATACTCTTTTCCGTTATCTTTCAAACGATACAATAGTTATAGGGAGCCTTCCTTCAGAAAGCCCTAAAGGCATTACCGATTTCTGGGCAACATGTCTTGAGAAAATGCTTGTAGATATCGCTGTAGATAAACTCCTCAGCAAAATTGTATATCATGGCGAATACCCTGAAATATACCATGAAGCATTCAAGAAATATCGTATTAACAGAAACAAGATGATGCGGTATGCAAGAAGGCGTGGAGCAGAAAAGAAATATAACGACTTTCTCGTACATGAAGCAAATATATCGGAGGAGAGTTGATCACATGATAACAAAAGAAAACTACCTAGAAGAGCATATAAGGGAAATACAGTTAAGAAGCCGGAAAGACCCTCAACTTATCGAACGGTCACTATATGCTCTCGGTTTGCTTGAAGCCTTATCATCAACAGGCATGAAATTCATTTTTAAAGGCGGGAGCTGCCTTATGCTTCTGCTTCCGCATGTAATGCGATTATCAACAGATATCGACATTATTGTCCCTCCCGGAACGGATGTCAACAGATATATCATGCAAGCAGCCGAAATCTTCCCCTTCGTCAGATTTGAAGAACAGAAACGTATCGGTAAAAACAATATAGAGAAACAGCATTTTAAATTTACATACTATTCACCAGTAAGGAAGTCTGAATTCTATATACTTCTTGATATCCTTTTTGAAGAAAACAACTACGAAGAAATCGTCAAAAAGGAAATCAAAAATGAACTATTGTTAACCGATGGCGATAATCTTGTCGTCGAAGTTCCTTCCATCGATTGTATACTCGGAGACAAGCTTACCGCATTTGCACCTCATACTACAGGCATCCCTCTCCGTGTCAATAAAGATATGGAAGTCATGAAACAATTCTATGATGTTTCAACCCTTATCGGCGAGCATTCAAACTTTGAGAACATACTAAAAACTTTCAATAAGGTAGCAACTTCAGAGATAAAATACCGTGGAACAGACATAACTCCCAGTGATGTTCTTAAGGACACCATATCTTCAAGTATAGTGATTGGATCGCGAGGCAAGACAAATACCGAGGATTTTCCTGTATATTTTCAAGGCATCTTAGCAGTTGCTACACATATATTTGCTGACAGTTTCAACGGAGAAACAGCTTCTTATAGATCTGCAAATATTATATATATGGCATCATGTTTATTAACCAATAGTAAGTATGAAAAAGTGTCTGATTACAACGATTATACTAGCGAAAATCTTTTTCATCCAAGTTTAAAGCCTCTCGCAAAAATGAAGAAAGCACAGCCTCTTCAGTATGCTTATCTCGTAAAAGCAGATTTACTATTGACAGAAAACAACATATTGTTCTAAACAAATTTGTTCTTGCACTTTCCATCCTCTTCTGTTACAATCACTTTTGCCAGATTATCATATTAAATGCTGAAACTGTTATGGTTCTCCGCAACGGAGAGCCTTAGCAGTTTTTTGTTTTCTTACTGCCTTGTTTAAGCCTGCTGTACCCGATAATGCAAACCCCGGGATCTGGGGTTTGCTCGGATAGCAAGCATGACAAAGGTGGTCGCCCTTTGTCGGAAACCGCCCGTTTTCACTCCGTAAAAAAGACCGGTTTCAGCTTGCAGGGGAGTTCCCCTGTCCCCCGGGTTTTACAATCCCGTATATCACACAAAAACAATTGGAAAGGAAACAAACGTCATATGAAGGTTCTGAGGCTTTGTGTAGTTTCCTTCAACACCATTATCCCTTAGCAATGACTGTAGATTGCAAAGAGAATCCACTGTACTCACGTCAAAATTCAAAGAAATAAACACTCTCATATTTAGTCTGCCCCATATATGCCCTCAATAGCATTATGGTTCTTCCACAAACAGATCATTAACCTGCCCTATAACTTTAAGCTGCTTTCCGGAACCAAAAGCATTGCCTACCACCTTACCAAGACCTATGTACACATTGTTTATCGGATCAAAGGTTATCGGTTTAAGCTTAGCGGGATCTATCATACCATCTGTAAGGACTTTCTTGTCTGCACAGACATTTACTATCTCTCCGATCAGGATGCCGTCCTCGAAGCTCTTGACCTTACACTCCAGAGCCATAGGCAGTTCAGCAATCAGCGGTGCATCGACAAAATCGCTTTTGATGGCATGGAAACCTGCCTTTTCAAATTTGTTAGGCACTTTATTGCCTGATACTATACCCACATAGTCACATGCCTCTACGTAATCCTCAGTAGCCATGCTTACGGTAAAAGCCTTCTTTACTCTAAGATTCTCTGTTGTCTTATGCTCTGAAAGACTGATACTGATCTCCTTAAAATCACTTATCATGCCCCATGCAGCATTCATAGCATTAGGTACGCCATTCTCATCATAGGTTCCGATGATCAGTACCGGCATCGGAAACAGATTAGGTTTTGCTCCAAAATTTACTCTACTCATTTTTGTCCCTCCAAATCTTTCTCTAATTCTTTGGCTACGCTCTCCATCCCCATCTTCTTCACCAGATCACCATATGACTTGTCATACTGAAGCTGACTTATAGCACCTGTCTTAAGGAAGGAGTCCAGTGTTTTCTTCTGATCCAGAAACAGTTGCTTCTTCTTTTCATATTTTATATCGTTTTCCAACTCCATATCGTAAAATCCCCTTTTATTAATACCCGTTTTAAAAAATCAACACTTAATAATCATCTGACTCGTCATCCCAGTCATGCAAAAGCTTATTCCCTCTTGCATCAGATAGATTCCTTCTTTTCAAATTCTTCAAGTTTAAGTTCACGCCTAAGTTCTTCCTTTGTCGGCATATAAGGCAGATACTTTGCTGCAAAAATTTGCTTATTATCTTCCGGCAGCGTATATTCAACCAAGGTATCACTCTTATCCGCGCAAAGCACGATTCCGATAGGTGGATTGTCGCCTTCATTCATCATTTTGCGTGTGTAATAGTTCACATACATCTGCATCTGACCTATATCCTGATGTGTAAGATCACCTATTTTCAGATCTATCAACACAAAACACTTCAAGATATAATTGTAAAAGACCAGATCAATATAAAAATGTCGTCCGTCTACATTAAAATGCTTTTGCCTGGCTACAAAGGAATAACCTCGTCCAAGTTCCAACAAAAACTTCTGCAAATGGTCTATTAGTGCCTGCTCTAGATCTGACTCATAGAAATGTTCGTTAGCAGGGAGATCCAGGAACTCTAAAACATAGGGATCTTTTATGATCTTTTCATATTCCGGCTTAGGTTCTAATGTATCTATCTCAGCAGCTACGCTACCCTTATCCTTACTGGCTAAAATCCTTTGATAATAGAATGAATTGATCTGACGATCAAGCTGCCTGGAGCTCCAACCACACTTCACTGCTTCTTCAAGGTAAAACTGGCGTGCAACTTCGTCATCGACCCTCATTAGGCTACGATAATGAGTCCAGCTCAATTCGCTACGCACTGCGTTGCGATTCTGAAATGTGAGAAAAAACTGTCGCATATTTCTAAGATTAGCCACCGTAAAGCCTTTTCCGAACTCTTGCGTTAGCTTATCTGCCAAATATTGCAGGAGCTGCTTTCCGTACTCAGCGCGTTCGTTTTCTCCACACGCTTCATAAATCTGTTTTCCTATATTCCAATATGCTATGACCATCGCAGAATTAACAGCAGCGTATACTTGCTTTTGTGCCGCCACAATATATTCGCGCACAGTATCATATGTTTCCTGATTTGTGAGCAAATCGCCCTTATTTATCACAATCTGACCATTGGACATTTCCTTCACCATCCTTTTTTCAGGTATTGAATATTTCCGCCAACATTCGAATTATTATTACGGGTTTTAAACACATTTTTTTGTATAAATAAATCTGTTCCGGATAATTATCATGGTAATTCTCTTCACAAGCGATTCCACCATGTCTTTTAGCCAACTCTTTTACCATCGTAGATTTGCCGGCATAAGCAGTGCCTATGATAAAATAGGCGTTTTCAAAATATACCTTATCACTCATATTTCAAATCTTCACTTATTTATTAAGGATCTACTTCAAATGCCACACTTCTCCATTTGGCATCATCATTACATCCCCGGGAAGTATCTCAATTACATTTCCATTAAGATCCCGAACGATAGTCTCTTCCCAATACTTATAATCCACGCCTTCCCCTTCTTCAAACCATCTGTCAAAGAACAGTTTCTCTCCATCACGTAAAAAGAAAGAATCATGATCCTCCATGGAAAGGCTTACCTTCTCCGGCCAAACAATTTCCAATTCATTTTCACTCTGTCTCGAAAGCGTAAGTGGGCTGATATGCAGCTGCAGGTTATAGCAATCCTTCACCGATGAAAGCGGAAGCTCCGTATGAATGCTTACCTGATGATCTTCACAGTCGAATCTGATGATCCTGATCACTCCATTCGGGAAATCCACATCAAGAATATATATTCCGTCGTCAAAGAATACCGGTTTCTCGCTATAATGCCCCTGTGTCTTCGGAACCGGAAAGAAAACCTCTCCATCCGGATAATGGACAAGGCAAAGCTCTCTTCCTTTTACAGTACGCCCATCGTTAAAAAGTTCTTCGGCCTCATAAAGATCACCGAGTTCATAATCCAGGCCGTAATACCACTCACTAGTGGCTCCGGGAACAGGCTCGATATATGTAATTCCGTTAGTTTCAATCGTCTTTATTTTCATATAAGGCTCCTGTCACTCGCATCTTCCCAACAATGCATCTATCAATACAGCCATATGTCCATCAGCAACAGAATCTGCGATCCAGCTACCTTCACAGAAATGATCCCTCCTGAAGTGCCATGCAATAACCGCAAGGATCTGTTTCTCCGTGAGTGTATCCAACCACTCCTTCGTAGGCTGAGCCAAATCCCGGTCAGGCAGCTTTCCATCCTCAACGATCTGTCCGTAATCCGTGATCACCACATTACTGTCATAGGCCTCATGGAAACAGGCATTTATAATAGCATAAAGACCGTGATGCCCCTGGTTAGGCTGATAAGCACTGTACTTCTCGAAAAATGCCCTCAATTCCTCATCTTCAGATATCGCATGAAAAAGAACAGAGTACTTCTGACACCAACAAATCACACTATCCTTTATCTTTTCGCCTCCCACGATTTCCTTAAGTGTTTCCTCACCGGCCGCAAGGATCTTGTCATCCAATACCGCAAAGATGATCTTAATATCATAGTCGGGATTACTCTGAACAAAGTCATTGCAAGCTTGAATAGCTTTTCGCCAAGCTTTGTTCACCGGATATCCGAATATTCCTGCAGATATCAACGGAAATCCTATGGAATGCAGGCCATTCTCTTTGGCAAGCAACAATGACTGCTTATAGGCACTGTACAGAAGCTTCGGTTCATTATGCTCTCCACCGGACCATCTCGGTCCCACTGCATGGATCACATACTTTGCCGGAAGCTTGAATCCGGGAGTGATAACCGCTGATCCTTCATCACATTGACCGATCTTCTGACATGCTGCAGTCATTTCCTTGGATCCGGCATCGTGGAAAATATATCCACATACTCCGCCACCTTCCCAAAGACCTGTATTAGCTGCATTTACCACCGCATCTGTATCAAGTTTTGTGATTCCTATCTTTCTGATCTCAATTGAGCTCATAGCCCACCTCATCCCTAGATGGCTTTCTTAACTTCCTCTAACTATTCCTTCTCATCAGAATACTATTATCTATTCATAACAGTATCATCTACTCTTCTGGATTATTTCCCATCCCCTTAAACAAACGGGTCAATGCTAACTGTCCATGATATCCGCCAGTCGCATCATGACAACCTTCTACCAATTTATACGAACTCAAGATATCAAAAATATTGTTCATAACAAACTGATCATGCTTTTCGAAATTCAAAAGGTTGAAAATAAACTTATCATCCGACATTTCATAAACTATCTTTTTCCCATCAAGATCCCAATCTATTTTTCCAGTGGGAATATCGCTTAAGCCCATTAAATCAGTTGAAGCGTCCCTTTTCACTAAATATAGGCTCCATTTCCCGCGATACTCCGTCTCTTCCGGATTGCGTATAAAATCAATGAAATCAAATTTTTCATCTTTGGCTTCCGGAATAGATAAAAACTTCGCAAATATAGCCTTTATAATCTGTAATTTAGTCTTATATTGAAATCCTTTAACCTTTTTAGGATCTCCATCAACTTCATAAAACTTCAAGTACGCTTCATCATATTTCCCAAGAAATCTGTTACAATTCTGGCATAAAGTACGAGCAGTTCTTCCCTTCGGATATATCGATTCAGCCAACTCATTATCAAAAACCGAATCAAGGCTTTCCTTTAATGGCATTCCCTTTTCCTGTTCTTGGGTAATATATCTCTTGAAATCACTGTTTTCTCCCATCATGACATCGAACAGTTCCCTACTATAAAGATTGATTTACAAAACATTTGAAATGTTGGTATACGTCACTTAAGATTTTCATAATATGAGCGTATCATTTCCGCCATAAGTTTTCTTCTCTGTTCAAGGAATCTACTATAATCCCCTATCTCCATCGTCGTAAATTCTTCCGGAATACAGTTTTCTTTTAGATTTTTCTTAAGAACCTCCAAATCAGTAATTCCTCCATATACAGGCTGCTTATTTTCACATTGTTTAATAACAACACTCATATACTTGCTCGGCGCAGTATCACTGATCTTTATATTAATCTCTGACTGTAAATAAACATAATTCGCTATCTGATTATATTGTGCCTTGTTATTCACGCCATGAGAAACCAGATATTTCTTAGGGAACAGATGATGAATATCCCCTCTATGCTCCAGCATCGACTTCACATCTATCTGCTCTGATAAGAATCCTTTTGCCCCATTTTTAACCTGAGCCATCAGATAAACATTAAAGAAAGGACTGCTTGCTACCGGTGTATTCAGGCGCATGGGTAATACATTATTCCAATATGCATCTGAAAGCTCTCCTGCTTCAGTCTGTTCAAGATAAGAAAGAGGGTCCTCTGCAGCAACGAATCTCTTAATGTCAAAATCAAACGTTGATTCAGGCGAGCCCGAATATCTTCCAGTAAGAATAGAAAGAACAAGCCAACGTCTAACTATAGTTTCAATCTTATTAGATTCAATTCCTCGCTCTCTAAGTGTAATATATAGAATATATCCAAAATTCAACACATTCTGTGATCTTATAAGCGATGAATCTACAATACCTACCGACTTAACAATCATTAAATACCGTTGGAAATTAGTCTTATTAACCACATCTAAAACTGCATCATGTAAAGCCTTAAATGATTCTTCAGCAATCTCCGTTTTGTATTCCCTTGTAGCAAAATCTCTTCCTGATAACAGATTAACAAGATCAGCTATCTTTCCCCTATGAAACTTTGATGTGAAGGCAACCCTTAGCACATCAGTATAATCCGGGATGTAAATATCTTCATTTTCATCAATAACCCATTTTATCTTGTCAAATTCTGCACTTGCTACATATTCGCTGTCATTTTGCTTTATACTACTGAAATCAGCCGGAGTTTGCATGAGATGACAAAAGTAATCAATCGTTTTTCTTGTAATATTTCCACCAAATTCTTCATTAGATGATATCTTTGACATTGCAAAATCCGCCTGTGAAAGAACAACACCTTTTGAATTTATACGTATAAATATATCTGTAACTTGTTCAATATCAAGCTCATGAGACAATTCGATAATACCCAAGTTATTATTCTGTACCTGTGATAATCGCGTAATAATATCATTCAGTTTTGCCTTTATAGCATTATCATCGATATTATTTTTTTCACAATAATCCATAATAAATGTAAAAGAACTAAACCCAGGAACAAATAATTTGGCAATGTCAGAGATCCAAATCACATTTTTTTCTATTGCAGGATTGCTTACTTCAAATACTTCCTCCATAGGGTTAAACGCAATTGTGATACTCTTTTTCTTATAGTCACTTCCAAGAACTTCCTGACCAACAAGCGCAGCAGTAAGGGCAGTGATACGTTGCTGTCCATCAATTATAACCTTCTTGCCAATAGAAGTGGTTCCATCTTTCAGTCTAACATCGGGATTCTGCCAAATAATTATATAGCCTACAGGGTATCCATGATAAAGTGAATCTACTAAATCCCTTACTTTTGAAGCATCCCATACAAAAGGTCTTTGAATTTCAGGAATAGCAATCGAACCATCTTTAATATTAGTAAGTAACGAACTCACTGAGCAATTGTTTACCTCATACTGGGCCATTATAATATCCTCCTACTGTTATTCCTCTTTTACAACAAACCCTATTCTTCTTTTAGGGCGTTCTGGCTCTTTGTCCACAGATGTAAGCATAAAATTCAACTGATTCATATGTTGAATAAGAGTTGATTCTTTTCCATTTACATACCCTTTGAATATAAAAAGAACAGGCTCTTCATAAGTAATATTTGTAACTTGCATAAGAATAGACTGACCAAAGTTCGTTAGCATCATCCCAACTTCGTGCTCATCATCTAAAGCCTTTTCAAAATCAGATATGTATTGTTTAAGTATTTCAAACTGTTCACCAGCCCACATATGCTGTAATGGTGTATCAATTTTTACAGCTGGAATTTCCGGCATCTTAAAAGTCGGAATCTCTGGAAAGTTAAAGCTACCCATATTACTAAACCTCCTTACCATCCTTTCATCAACTGCTTCATCTTATCCTGCTTATCCAGAACGATCTCGCATGATTCCCAATCTTCTGTCTGAAGCGGCATTTCTTCATACTTCAAAGTAAACGGATTCGATGCAGGTATTGCATTAATCTTTTCCTTCGCCTGTGCTTCATTATTTAACGCAATATCGATCCAGACATCTTCTAATGTATCCGGAATCTGTCCGAACATATCAAAGATATCCTCCAATCGTTCTGACAGAACGCTATGCACCTTATCCTCAACCGAATCCTTATAACGCATATTGTAGATATGTATCTTGTCGCTTACCTGACCGATTCTCTGTATACGACCTTTTCTCTGTTCTAGTCTAGTTGGATTCCATGGCAAGTCGAGATTAATCAACGTCGAAAGCGTTTGCAGGTTCAATCCTTCACTGGCCGCATCTGTTCCGACTAACAGCTTTATCTCTCGATTCCTTACCTTTGCCTTGATATCTTCCTTTGTGCACTTCGTATAAATACCATTCAAAAACAGTCCGGACTTGTCACCACCAGCATATAAACCAACCGTGCAGTCCTTTATATCATTCGACAGAGCTTCTGCCACAAAATGAGCACTATCATAATACTGGGAGAAAATAATGCAGCCCATGTCTTTCCACGCAGGCGTATCATCTATACCCTTTGTTACTATGTCCAATATCGCATTGTATTTCGGATCATCGTTCTTATCCAGATCAAGGTATTTGACAAGCTCATGCAGACATTCAACTTCTTCCGCAGTAAGCTCTTTTACCGCACTATCATCCTCTTCAAAATCATCATCCTCAAAATTGACATCGAACTCATCTTCAAGAATCTGTCTTCCCTCTTCTGTCCATGCCAGCATCTTTCTAGCGGTATTCTTTCCGGCAAGAATCGTGCTTCCGATACGCTTCAACATCAGCATGGAAAGGAAGCCGCCTGCCTTCACACGCTTTGAGAGAAGATTACAAAACTCCTGAGCCTTTTCATAAGCCTGCCTCTGATAGCCTTCAAGCAGTAATGCCTCACTCTCTGATTCTCCATGAAGCAGGACTTCTATTCTCTTCAGATAAGACTCCCCGGTTGCCGGATTGATTGTCTCTTCCAGATATTTTCTTGTACGTCTTACGATATGACGAATATACGGATTGTAATTCAGCACAAAATCATCCGTCGTATAAAGAGTCCTTACCTTATCCTTCTTTGATGCTCTAAGTCCCTGATACATATCCGCAGGTGCAACATAAACATCATCCGGAATATCAAGCTGATCCCTTAATGTGTTAACCTTAAAGGAACGTGTCGTTTTTGGCGGCAACGGGTTTCTGATGATATTCCACATCTTTATTTCACTTTCCGGTGCCGGAATTCTACCGCAAACCATATCAAGCATTGTTTGTGGCTTAGAAATCCATTCACTATAAATATCGCCCATCACTTTTTGTGTCGGCATTGCAAGCGCATGGACGAGATCAAATGCTTCAATAGTATTCACCTGAACAGGCGTAGCTGTAGCAAGTAGCATACTTTTTGTCTTAAAGCTTATATCCGTAATAAAACGCAAGAGGAAATTCGCATCAGCTTTATTCTTATCCGGATCTCTGGTCGGATTCCTGCGACGGGCACGATGCGCCTCATCCAGTATTACACATTCATACTCCCTCTGCGATAATAGATCATAAGCCTCAGTTCTTCGACTAACCAGTCCCTGAGAGATAATACCTACTCGGCGCGGGCACTTAAGAATAGATCTGGCACTCTCTGCCTGATAAAAGTATCCGGTCTCATCCTGCCAACCATGGCCTGTCCATACTGCACTCGGCATATCAAGTAACGTCTGAAGTTCATCCTGCCACTGAAAAACAAGAGTCTTTGGGACAATGATAAGAATAGGCTTATCTCCATAAAGTGCCATCAGTTTTGCAGACATAGCAAGCTGCACTGTCTTTCCTAGACCAACCTGATCGGCAAGCAAAAATCTTGCCCCGCCATCCTTTTGGTGCTCCCTAAAAGCCAGTTCCACAAAATACTTCTGATGCTCCCATAATCCAAATTCTTTCCTGAATACGGGTTCCTCTACAGCAACAGCAGGGATTTCATCCCCTGATTCCTCTCTCCATTTTTCGAGCGGTACTATAACTCTCTTTGAAATACGGTTTATATCCTCAACCACGAAATCACAGAGATCAACGGCATATTTGTTATTCCAGAAGAAATCAAATTCATCCTGAACCCAGCTTATTGATTCAGGAGAATCATCTTCCCATACCATTTCATAATTAAGTTGAAATGCGCTCTTTGTCTCATTAATGCTTCCAAGAAAGCTCGTAGCGGTTCCATCATTATATCTGATAACACCTGCTTTCCCATGCATAAGACCATATGCTTCATCCGGAATCACCCTGATCTGAAGCTTGCCATCCTTAATCAGTTTATATAATCGCCTGAGTCTTAAAGAACTCTCCGGAGAAGTATATCTTTCCTCCGGAAGTGATCCGCACCACTCCTGCTTTACTTTTTGGGCATAGTTCGCCACATCCACATCTTCTTTTGAAAGCCCCGAATTGCAGATTACACGAACCGTGCCGCTGACACCTTCGATACTTTCGCCTGCTACTTCGAGGATTGACGAACAAAAATATCCGGCAATCCTGTCGTAACTTTTTGCATTTACGAGCTTTTTATTCAAAAACGCTTCATCCAGCTTCTGTAATCTGCTGGAATATCGATTAACCACCGGCAAAACCTCCTTACACGCTATCGTGTGCCACCAGAGTCAGCAATAGTTCAGCCATCTCTGATGATTCTCCCCAGTGTTCCTGCATATTTGAAATGTATTTAATATCAATAAGGAACTTCAGAATCTGCTGAATCATTTCTCTCTTATCCCAGTAATTATCCATATCAGATTTAATGAAGCCCAAAGCTTTATTCGGATTATTCTCCTCTTTTACACCGACATAAATACCTTCAAACACAGTTCTCATTACAGAGTGCTCGAAATCCGGAACCTCTCGGATGGTTCTTCCTGCCATCTCAACAGGTGTCTTTAATCTGGCAGTATTTGCCTTCTCGCTTGCCATCATCTGACCATAACCGCCGATAGAGAATCCTCTTGCAAACTCCTGATAGGTTCCTATCTGATAATCACCGTGCTTTTCGCTTTCAAGTCCTTTAATATAGAATTTCTCTGCATTTGTCAGCTCACGCCACAGGTAATTATCAAATTCTAAAGGAATCACACAATCATAGGCTATCTTCTTTGCATTCTCTATAATGGTAACGACCTTACTCTTCGTCGGATTTGAAATAGCCTGGTTAAGCTCATAATCAAGATCCAAGTCCTCTATAGAAGCATATGATGTGAGAACCTTAAGCGACGCCGCATATGCTGCAAGAACATAATCCGGATCTGCAAAGTTTGGCTCTTCTTTATCATCCAGCTTCTGCATGCTTTCAATCTGATTCTTTACTTCATTGCGAATATCTGCATTTATTTCATCAAGGAATGCAATATCATCACCTGTCTGCTTACGAAGAACCAGCAGAACGGTTCCTTTAACATAGTTTCCGCTCTTAAGACCAACAGCTTCCGTTTCAGTTGCAATATTCCATGCAGCAGTAACCTTCAGTCCGGACTTCCACATGATGATTGCTAGCTGAGCCCACACAGCTGGATCTGAATGAGTGAACATTACTACCTGCATTCCATCATCAGGCATGTGCTTTACGAGATTTGAATATATCTCAATCATTGTATTTGAAAAGTCATTATCACCTCTTACCGCCAGAATGCGCTTACTATCCGTATACCACTCTGGAAAAGCCTTATTAAACACCTTTCTATCCCACGCCAAGAAGAATTCAGACAATTCATGGTAATTCACAGCATCTGCATAAGGTGGATCAGTAATCCAATAATCACATATGTGATTGACCTCTCTTGCATCAGATAAATCTACATTTCTTTCGCCATTAAAATCTCCATTCAGTGTACCTACTGAAACACCTATCACAGGTCTAAGTAGAATGAACCCTCTTGTTCCGTACTGCCAAATAGTATTTAATGCTTGGTTATAAAAAGTCTGAGCCATAGATTCTCTCGCTTGACCAGTTCCCCACCTACAGAGTTTACTATTCCAATCAAGAGATTTATTCAATACCATGACTCCTATAGCATATTCCAGCTCATTTGTCGCCGTTTCTAGAATTGTCTCCAATATCAGTTTATTTGTAAGCAGCTGTCTCGGATTAAACAATTGATGCCAATACTGCCAACCCCGTTCTCGTATGAGTTGATCTGTATTAAAACCATTCTCTATCCCCATGGAAGAGATTAGCCCGTCATCCTGCCATTCTTTAATATTGTCCGCAATAATATCTCTTACTTTATTTTCTCTGTCCAAATCACTCGCCGTTGGAGCAACATAATATCTTTCACCATTAGGCTTTTCATAACGGATACAATACAATCTATCACTAAGATTGTCTGATTTAGAAAATTCAAATTCACTACGCTTCCATTTCCGCAATCCATAGATCGTATTACCTGCATCATCCACCCTATCATGCCTTATAGAAGAAATCGGTGTAGATTTTCCGCAGTGTGGACAAATCATTCCCTTAGAGCTCAACGTGCCTTCCTCTGCTGTTTTCATATCAGCAGATGAAGCATTCATTTTTATATCGATTGAAAATGTTTGATCATTATTATCCTGCAGTATTGCTACAGTTTTAGAACCCTTGCCTATAATCCAGCTTGATGAAAGAGGAACTTTATATCCACACTCTGGACATGTTGTTTCTGTACAGTAAATAAAAGCCGACGCTCTATCACCGTCTTCGTTCATTTCTATTTGAAGATCATCAATTTTCTTTGCCACCTTTGAAAGCAACTTATCTTGATATGCATATATAGTTTCATTTCCAGCATGCAAATCTGGGAAGATATTCAAATCTGCCCATGATAATAAAGTGGCAATAGGATTAAGGTCGCTTGCAAAGGCGTTCGCTCCGACTCTGGCAGCCTCAAAAGGGATACTACCTCCACCCGTAAAGCAATCGCCCACTGTGATTCTGTGCCCATATCTCTTCTCAGACATTTGGGCAACAAATTCTCCAATGGTCTTAGCTGTGGTGCCGCAATAATTGTTTATATCATTCCATGCATCACTTGAAATATTGGCGACCTCTTCAGGACGCAAACAGTACTTCAACTTATCATCATACCCAAGTGAAGCAAACACTTTTTTCTCAACTTCAGACTTATCAGCATCTTGCGAGATTTTTATCTTTCCGTCCTGTTCTTCAAACCATTCCTCCAAATAACGAGAAAGCTTTTTATCCTTTGATGCTATCTCATATAGTTCACTGGCAGGAATAGCTTTCTGCTTCCTGCTCCATAATCCTTCCTTATCCAGCATCAGCAATTTTTGAAAGATTTCCATATCTTTTGCAGGATTATCTGTTGCAGGCAGCAGGCAACCCAAAATGGCCGCACGCACAAGGATCAGCGGTTTTCTTCCCCACCACTTTCCGAGACCTGTTAGCGTCTGGCTCTGGACTGCTTTTCTTTCCTTAAAGCTTTCCTTACTTACCTTACTTACAGGAAACTGTTTTTCAATAAAAGAGAGTTGTTCGCTCATTTCATATCTCCTCCGAATAACTGTTCCAGAGTCATCTGATTAGATTCCTCTACAGGGTTTTCACACAGAGCATATCTAAGCGCCGTACGCCACCCTTTTTTGTCATTAATGCCGCCAGTACTTGCATTAGTCATGGTATAGAGCCACCATCGCTCTTCAGGTTGCAGACCCATCCAGTTTCTTATAGCTGTAGGTATTCCTGCAGGATCATTGTTCTCAATTCCCCATAGCAATACCATCATCTCTTTTCCATATAATTTCTCAACCGGCACAGATGAACCCGGTTTAAATTTCCCCTGAGGTTTTTTATCTTCTTTTAAACGGATATTAAATTCCTTTGCAAGACCCTCTACAACCTTTGCCCATTTATACCTTGGAACTTTCAGTTTAAGCACATCCTGTTTTTTGATGATCTGCTCACCTTCATCCCAGTGAAAACGCTCATAGATTTCTACATCCTGCGTTTTCTCTTCAGGTATTACAACATAGAAGTGATTATCCGACTCTTGGGGATTATACCCGAAACCTAAATAGTCTTTTTTCACTGTATGATTTCTCCTTCTTTTCTGAGCTGCACAAGGTCATAATGTCCTTGTTCTAGCCAGTCATTAAACTGTGAGCCCTGCGTAAACATAAGCTCCTTATACTCGAATGTGATAATAGCCTCTCTGTTCTTATAGCTTGTATCCCTAATTAGATCTATAAGAGCACGCAAGTCGTCTGCAAGATATGGAATGTTTGCATTGTATTCTACATAGTTGTTTTCATTGCCTCTTTCATAAATATATGCACTGGCACCCTTAATAAACAGACCTTTAAACTTAGCAAGCTGCTCCAGTTCCTTATACGTGGATTCTGTATCACCCATCTGTTTCTTTGCCTTAAGACGATAGAATACAGACTTTGTAAGATCAATCTTCTTTTCTTCTGCTTTCTTCCCGGAACGATCTACCTGAATCTGCTTTTCATCTATAACTTTACCGTCAAAGAGCGAAACAACTCTCACATACTTTGCGGTATCTGATACCGGAAACTCGCCATTGTACAGACCCCCGTTTTCCTTCGGTTCACTGCCATCGGTAGTATATCTTACTTCATAGTTTTTATTTGTTTCAAACTCAAATATAATTCCATTCGGAGTAGTTCTTTGCTGGTACTTAAGCGGTGCTTCTCCGATCATTTCAACCACATCACCCGTCTCTCTTTCTTTTTCTGGATCAATGCATATAAACTTAACCTTAGGCTCTTTGGTCTTAAATATATTATCCGTTATTTCAGTAGATGCGCTGGTAGGATCTGAGCCAATATCATAATATACTCTTCCTCCTACACCCTTAACATGATAAATAAACTCTTGATTCTTATCATCGTATCCCTGCTGAGTCACATTAACACTTGTTGGATCCTTAGGAAATGGTCCTTTAACCAGATACCCGCCAACTTCACGCCACTTATCCTTTTTAATGCAGTCAATACGAAGGGTATCAAGTTGCCCCGGGTGATACCACTGCCAAGAAGTTTCAGTCGCTGCTCTCTCGCAAATCTGTGAATAAGGCATCTCCTTTGTCGTAAATAGTCTGACTTCACACTTCTTGCGCAGGTTCTCTAGGAATGAATCGTCTTTGGAGAATTCATCATACTTCATAACAGATTTTAAAGTCTCAATAACCTGCTGTTCTCCATCAAACTTATTCTCTTTAAACTCCAAACGGAAATCAGTCTGTTCAAGACCATTTTTTGTCGGATAATGAAGTGTTACAAAAGTTTCTCTTATTGTAGAAAATAATGCCTGTATAGTTTTATCAAGAGTTGCCTCAGCCTCTTTCCTCTGTTGATCGGTTGCCGGGATCCCCTCTGATTTCATATTTTCAACAATAGTATCAATAGCCTTCAGTTTCTTACTATTAACATAAAGTTTTTCCATAACACTTCTGTTTCCAGAAAGAAACATAACTCTATTTTTCATAGCTATCCGATTATAATACTCCATCAAGTGAGGATGAAGACTATTTCCTGAATATGGTTCATATATAACTAATGCAATTTTTTTCTCATCTACTTCGATTTCATCTACCGCAGGCAGAACATAAAGCAATTCATAACAAGTTTTAAGCTTAGGTGCGAAATTGTTCTGAAGGATTTTTTTCAGTTCTTTCTTCGCATTTTCATTTGTATATGACTCCACAAGAGTATTCATTTCCGCAACCATATTTTTGGTGTTTTGGAAATAGAGTCTTCCCATATTATCAGACTTCATATACCAACATTGAGCCTTCAGTTCTTCAAGTCCAGTTTTAAGAATATTAATATCCGTCTTAGGCGAGCTCAAAAAGCCAAAAATCTCAGGTTCAGTAAGGCCTAAAATACCATGGCTTGCAGTAGATAATGACGAAACCAATAACAGCTTTCCTATCTGCTGAGCATAGTCTTTTTTATCATTTCTTTCCTCATCAAGAAGTTCTGCTACAGCTTTGCCATCCTGTGCAATATCATGACTAATAGCGTCCTCTAAAGAAGGCTTAATCTGTCTAAATAAAGATAAAAGATTAGGATTATTCAGGTTTACATCAAATACATTTATTAGATAATTTTCATCTGCCAATCCGCTCTCATAGAACTCTCTAACTACCTGGCGCATTAACTTAATAAGGCCACGGGTCTGTTGAAAGTTCTGATTTTCCTTAAATCTTGCATATAAATCTTTTATTGATGGATGGAACGGATACGAATCTACAATGCCCTTGAAAACATTCTCTCCAGTATATGCGGTAAATCCCAAAGATTTTGTCGCAGTAACCGCATCTTTATAAGCTATAGCGATTTCATTTTTTTCAAATCCATACTGCTCACATATACTTCCGTCTTCAAAAAGCCTCTTACGAAGAATAGAATATACTTCATCACTATTCAGCTGAACAGGAGCAATCTCTATAGCAATTCGATTTGCTTCAGCTTCAAGTTCTTTAAAACTTGATTGTAAAAGTTCACTTCCAGATTCGTATGTCGCTTTCAAATCAGAAAATACAAGACACACATTAGCCAACTGAGCTTTTCCTAATGCGCTGAACAAATTTGCAAGCGCAGCTATTGTTACTTTAGACAAATCTGAATTACCTATAGTTGTTGCTCTTGCATTTTCAAGATATGGAGGAAGTTCATCTAAAAGAATTAGGATCTTATTATCTTTAAGTAGATTGATCCAAGCCTTTTCTCCGGGAGCCTTTAAAGGAGAATAAAAATCATTAAAAAACTCTTTTTTACCTAACTGCTCTGCTATACTGCCCCAAATACCAAAATCTGCATTTTCACGTCCAGAGAAAGTGACAACCTTTATCTCGCCTATTCCAGCAACACTCTTTCCAAGTACTTTTTCCCTAAGTTTTTCATTTCCAGCAAGAAGTGCAAGGGCAAGCATGTTGTGCGTTTTACCACCACCCATAGCCTGTGTAAGCTTTATTACTCCTGTATCTGATTCGCCCTTAAATCTCTTAAAAGCAGTATCAAATAACATGGTCATTCCTTGTGTTTTAAAGTTTTCCGAAAAGAATTTTTCAACATCAATACTACCTTCAGCATAATCAGAAAGATTAAGAACATCTTCCCTTGCGGTATCTGAAAATACAGACTCCCTAGGTTTGAGCATCTCTCGCAAAGTTTTCAATTTAGTATCCTCCATTTCATAATATTCAAGATTCTCTGCTTGGTATCGCTTCTACCAAATCACTTATGTCACACTTAAATGCACTACAAATTTTCAAAATTATTTCTAAACTTATTGGCTCGCCTCTACTCATCTTGGCAACTGACGATTTGCTTATCCCCGCCAAAGAAGCCAAATCTTTTTTCTTAAGATCCTTATCAATCAACATTTTCCATAATTTCTTATAACTTACTTCCATGTGTAAACCCTCTCTGACCTAATCATAAAGTAATGTCTATCGGCTTGTATAGCAGTTCCGTCATGACAAATATTATATTTATCATTATATCCAAATCAGTATCTATTTGCAATAAAAAATTGCGCGTTTACACACTTTTTTCCTTCCTTTTTATTTGTTTTTTCCGTTCTTCTATGTCTTTCTCGAACATTTTAATCACATCAACCGGTCCAGTAATATTCACATCGTTACCCAATGCGAATATCCATCCAAAGAAATGCCGGCTCACTGCCACTTTTACTGTGGTATGCGACCATCCGTCCCTCTCTGACGGATGGATCATAATATTCTTCCCGAAGCGGTCAATGATCACACCGACCATCTCATTCTTAAACTCTATCTTTACGTCTTTCTCTTCACCGCCGAACATACCAAAGTTTATGTTAGCATATGATGCCAGGGATTCCTGCTTGAACTTCTCCTTACCCAGGCGCTTCTCTTTGAGGACAGTGATGTTCTTCATCTTATCTACTCGGTAGTGCTTTATTTTGTCTTCTTTTTCATCGTATGCTACCAGATAATAGTTTTCCTCAGCCCAAATGAGAGCCCAGGGACTTACCCGGTAGGGTTCATTCTTCTTTGGCTCCAGCTGCTTCTTAAGGTTCCACTGCATGTAGTCGAACATTATCTGGCTGTTGCTGCTAATGGCATGATGTATATCATCTACTACATAGTAGATGCTTTCATTCATATTTTTTACGCGCCCATTCACCACTACCTGACGCTTCAGCTGATCCGCTTCATAGTCGCTTGCCATGGCAGTAAGCTTCTTTATGAGGTCATCCGACTTTTTGGCAGTGATAAACTTTGATGACTGGACAGCATCTACCAGAAGCTTAAGCTCTGCTATGTCAAATTCCTTCTTACCGACATGGTATTCATAAGAGTTCCCTGCTTTTTCTCCTATAATGTCCAGACCCATTACCTTAAGTGCATCAAAGTCGTCATAAAGGCTCTTGCGGTCAGCGGAACAGTCATATTCTGACAGCATATTCTGGATTTCTTTCATACTGAGGCCGTGCTCATCATCGGTCTTTTCTCGCATGATTCTGTTTAAGTAATAGAGTTTCAGCTTCTGATGTGATCCTTTTGGCATATTAAGTACCTCCCGTTTACATTCTGTCAATACTATACCCGTATATAGTACTTGTATCGGCAAAATGTCAAGGGAACTTTATAGTACCTACTTGCTTTTAAAGCCGTCTCGCCTGCATCTTTTAAAATACGGGCATGACCCGCACCAGCAGTTACAGTACTTGTTGTTTCCATCTATGAATCGTCTTATCCAAAATATGAGTCTCTCCATAATCATTTTTCTCCTTTAACAAGTTCACATATTGCCCAATTGGGTGTTGCGTTTTATAATATTTTATATTGCTACCGGCAGCTCGTAATAATCACACAGGTACGGGAGCATTATGTTAAGGTAACTCACAAGATTCATGATACCTTTGTCCCTTGTTCTTCTTGTTGACAGATCATTAAGCCTGATCCCCGACTTACATAAGTCGTAAGCGTTCTGGAAATATTTCTTGCTGAATGCGTAGATCCTTTCCTTGCCGGGCCAGATGATGTAGTAGTCTATCATCTTGTCTTCACCTTTGAAGTTCTTGATACCTATAAGCTGCAGATAATCCTTTACTATAACCTTCTTCATATGATCCTCCTTCTTTGTGTACGGGTTTAATTTTGCAATCTAGGTTTCCTTTTTCTTAAGCCTACCATAAAGCCAGTCCTATAAAAATGCCTCTACTACGGAAAATACTTGCTGAAATAAAATCAAAGAAATCTGGCTCCGAAGAAATGAAAAAGGCTCAAGATAAAAAAGCAACTATGATAGCTCAGCAAATCTCAATGCTGAATATGCAGTTGGTTCAGATACAGCAAAAACCGCCCCTGCCTTCCGGCAAGAGCGGTCTGGGTCAGTAAACCGTTACATCATATTTCTTTATCCTCTTCATATTTGCCATGACCACCGGAATAATGATGGCTACATTGCAAACAAGAGTTCCTGCGACACCAAGTGCGGAGATATGTATAAACTGCAGTCCGCTGCTCCATAATAAAGCATTCAACAGCTTTATGACTATGAAGCAAATGCCGGCTCCGGCAACAAGCCCTATGCCGTCCATTACCAGGAGCTCTCCGAATATTTTCCCGAAAAGGCTTTTCTTTGAAAAACCGATGGCTTTATATATTGAAAACTCATACTTCCTTTTTTCGAACATTGCAGCAAATGTAGCATTTACAGTGATGGCAAATACTACCGCTACGATAACGATGATGACAGCAAAGAAATAACTGAGGATTGAAAGTTCTTCTTCTGCTTCTGCTTTTTGGAACTCATTGGTATAAGCTATGATATGCTTATATTTATCCATGATGTTCTTTTGTAAGCTGTTTAAATCTTCAGTCAGCGTCGGAGCATGTTCTTCGGCTGTGCTCAGTATAAGTACTCCGGAAGAAGGCGCGGAGCCGGACCAGCCGTATAACTGGATTCCGTTAAGAGGAAGGACTTTTTCTACCTTCATATCTGCCGGGAAATACATATGTTCGAATCCTCCGTTACCCTTCAGGATCTCACCTTCCTTTACTCCCCAGTTATTTGCAAGCATTTCCGAAAGGATCAGGCTGTTGTCCGGTAGCTTTGTATCCTTAGGTAAGGCATCGGTTAACTTAACGAATGTATTAAAATCTTCCTCGCTTCTTAACAAAAACCATGTCGTTCCGGTATAAAATCCCATGATGCTTTTTACTTCCCCATATAAGCTTTCAACATCCAAGTGTGTCCTTGCGCTTTCCGGGAGAATACTTTCCTGTTCGGCATACAATGCTTCTGCCTCGTCCTTGATATCATTATTATTGCCGTTTTGGAACCATAATAAATAATCCGACGGCTTTTCCATGGAATAGTTGTAGACATCTGTGATATTATCTATATACATGCCGCCCATAAACACTACACATGTGCATGCCAGCATGATTATTATGCTTATGGCTCTTACACGGTTTCGTTTAATATATGTAAAAGGTGAAAACGGATTCATCTCATATACCTCTTTCTTATGCTGTCTCCTGCAGGTTCCCCATGTTCACCGAGGAAACGGTGCCATCCCATACCTCTATGGTTATATCGGAATCATTGAGGATGCTGTGATCGTGAGTGATGACTACTACCAGACGTTCTTTTGCGTATTCCCTTAATCTGTCCATGACCAGATATGCGTTTTCGTGATCAAGCGAAGCCGTCGGCTCATCCGCAAACAGTACCTTGGGATCGTTCATCATGGCTCTTGCTATGGCAACTCTCTGTCTCTGTCCTCCCGAAAGCTTGGCGGGGATCTTGTCCAGTTCGTTCTTCTTCAGTCCTATGTCAAGCAGGATCTTTTTCGCTTTTTCCACTGCCTCCTTTTTGGGACAGGTAGCTGCAAGCACCGCATTTTCTATAGCCGTAAGATATGGAACCAGATAATGTCTCTGAAATATGAAACCGAATTCCTCCCTTCTTAAGGATTGTCTTTCGGAATCCTTTATCCCTATAATCGACTTTCCGTTATAAAGTATATCTCCGCTTGTAAGATTTTTTAGTGTTGACATGGTATACATCATTGTTGATTTTCCGCTTCCCGAAGGTCCTATGATGCCGACCAGTCCTTTGTCGGGAAAGCTTAAATCGATATTTCTCATTGCATAAACCTTTTCTTCCTTATCCATGTCATATATCATGGTAGCATTTTTTAATTCAAACATTTTTTCATTCTCCTTTTCCTAAAAATGTATTCTTATCATTCTATCTCATCGACTGTGCGAACTTTTCTGATATTGATGAACAACGGTATTTGGCATCCGCCGTAAATACCGAGAAATACCGCCGCGACTATCGGTATCACCCTTTCCTGCCATGCTCCGACATAGATTCCCATTGAATTGCATACAAAAATCTCAAATAAAAATCCTATGCCAACTGAGATCAGTATTCCCGCTGCCAGCGCCAGCAGAAAACAGAACAAAAGTTCTTTTAATGCCATAAAGTATATCTCTCCGGTTGAAAATCCTATGGAATTCATAAGGCACCATTCCTGATGTCTGTCCATGATGTGCAGTGAAAGTACAACCAGAAGGCATATGGCAAGCAGCACTCCCGTAACTATCTGGATCAGTCTTTCTACAGTTCCTAAGGAGCCAACCTCGTTATCGATTTCCTTCTCCGAAGAAGCATAATCTATATAATTGGCCAGCTTAATCCCTGAAGCTTCTATCTTTGCCGCATAATCCGATCCGTCGTCGTGATGATATACCAAAAGATTTATATCGTTTTCAAAGGGCAGGGCCATTCCGAAGGCATAATAATTATCGCTTTCCACATGTCCTACAATAGTGTAATTGTCCGACATCTCCTCTAATGCGGAATCTCCTTCGTTTTTCCAGAGTTTTTCATCTATTACCAGCTCCCCTGGTTTTTCGGGAAGTCTTCCGGATAAAAGCTTAATGTTCTTATAAGCCATGAATTCTTCCGAATCCGAATCGCTGTCAAACAGGTAACAGATGACCGATCCCTGTCCGACAACGCTTTTCAGCCCGACTCTTCCACGCCTGAAAAGTGTTGTTCCCGTTACGCCTTCAACCTTTTCTATTTCTTCAGCTTTCTCCAAAACGGCTTTTGTTGCCAGTTCGCTCCATTCTTTGGTCGAATTGTATTCTCCGATCGTTATTTTTGGACAAGCCACCAGCATATCCTGATACGGATCGCAGAAGGCCTGGTAAAACGGATCCTGACATGCCGACATTATATATGTTACAATATAACTCAGTACCACAAACATCGAAAGGGATATGATAAGTACTATGATCCTTTTTTTGTTTCCCTTGATGTAAGGCATGGCAGAAAGCTTTGCACTGCTGTTCTCTTTCATTTTGTTTTTTCCTTTCCGGATTTTTTCCATTTTCGTCAATTTTTTGTAAGTTGCCTTTTTTACGAGTTTTTCTCTTTTTGTCATCCTGAGCGTCAGCGAAGGATCTGATCACTCGACCATCCATAGTATATACCTGATTTTCATAAAAAAGAAGTGACCGCGGTCATATATTACCATGACTGCGGTCATAACCTTCAAAAATCTATGTCAATGTCACCTCTAAAACGCTTTCCGTGTTTCTTCCGCTTCTTATTTAAATGAAATCTTGATATCACCTGTAGAGGTTTCAATATTCAATTCATAGTTTCCGCCCCTTGATTCATAATGATCTCCGTCGATTTCGTTTCCGTCAATCTCGAAATCACCGGTATTCGAATCAAGCTTAATACCGTAATCGTCCTTGCTTCCGGTCAGCTTCATCTTTATATCGCCTGTAGAGGTTTCTATCTTAACACCCGTTACTGTAACGTTATCGAAGGTTATATCCGAAGTTGAGCCGTCAGCCGTAAACGAACCGATCGTAGAAGATGTGACTTTGATATCACCTGTAGATGTTTTTGCATCATATTTAGATGCTATCTTTGAATCCCTGATCTTAACTTCACCGGTAGATGCTTCTGTATTTAAAGATCTGAATTCACATTTTTCTATTTCAAGATCGCCGGTAGATGTTTCTGTCTGTAAGTCGTCGTCAGATTTACATCCCTTAAGGAATATATCACCGGTAGATGTGTGTATCTTTCCATAGATTGAAACGTCTTTTACGGTTATGTCACCGGTAGAGCTTTCTATATCAACACTGTTAATATTTCCGGAAGGAATAGTTATAGTTATGACGGACTCATCCTTGCTCCAGTTAAATAAGAAGAACGAACTTGCCTCTTCAGTCTTGATCCTGAGCTCACCGTTTTTGCACTCAATATCCGGGATCTCGTCTTCCGGAACGTGATAGCTCACGGAATACTCGCTGCCTTCAACTATCTTTATGTCAACCGTTGAAGTCTCTACCTTAATTTTTGTAAAAACGTCAACCTTTTTTGTTTCATCAATATAATTATCGGACGCTTTAGTAACCTTGAAGTCTTCCCAGCTAAACTTCATTTTCCATACGCCGCCCATTGCTGTTCCGACGGATGCAAATCCTATGCCTGCGATTACCAGTCCCAATGCTACCAATAACCAAATCTTAGTCTTATTCATACTGTGCCTCCATATTTTTTCTCTTGCTGTGTTTTGATGCTGCTTTTCTGATGATGCCTGAAACAACCTTTACCATGAACTTTGCCAAAAGCTTTGTTAAGATAAGGAACATAATGCCGAGTCCCACTACCAGCAATCCGCTGCCGAGCAGTATGAACTTCTGAGCAATACCTGCGGTCGTTATTGAAAGAACTGTTGCCAGAATACCCGATAAGATACATGCTACTCCGGATACTCCGAATGCAAAGATAATTGAACCGATCGTGATAAAAAATGTAAATACCAGAACCACTGCAACTATTGCTAAAGGTAATGCCAGCGGCGATGCGAATATACCCAGTATGGCAAGCCATACAACCGAACCGAAGCCCTTTGTGGTTTCTTTTTCCTGCATCTCCTCAACTCTTCTCTCAGTGGTCTGAGCGATGATCTGTCTTGCTACCTCTTTGGGTGTCCCGAGGTGTGCACATACATCACCCTCCGGGGGAAGATTAAGATCATCAATATATTCACTGTAATACTCAAGTGCGTCAAACTTATCATCGTCGGTCAGATGACGCAGACGATTTTCAAGTTCCTGCATAAAAGCTCTTTTATCCATTTATCCATCCTCCTAAAAGCGAATCAATTCTTTCTTTGTAATCCTGCCATTCATTTCTGAAGAAATACAGCTGTTGCCGTCCTCCGGTTGTTATCCTGTAATATCGTCTGTTCCGTCCCTGATAGGGAAGATCGTATGTTTCCAGGAGTCCCGATTTCTGAAGCCTTCTCAGTACCGGATAGAGTGTCGACTCCGAAATGTCAACCACATCCATAACTCTCTGTGTTAATGTATATCCGTAAACGTCTTCCTTTTCAACAACTCCGAGAACACACGCATCAAGCAGTGGTGCCGTTAACTGATATGTCATGTAATCCCGCCCTTCTTGTTTAATTTCTTTTTTGATCACGGTTACTAATATTGTAACCGATATAATATCTTGTCGACGTATAATACTATACGGCATATAATATTATTTGTCAAGCATTATTTTAAAAATTTTTTGAAAAATTTTTTTGTTTGTAAAAAAGGGGCATTTGTGCTATATTGAATATCAGCAGTTTCAGTATGTTTTGGCAAGGAGGTTACAGCATGACACATATACTGGAAAAGCTCTTTATCAAAAATCCCGGGGACCGGACAGCCTATGGCATTCTCGCCGGCATAGTCGGTATCCTCGGCAATATCCTGCTCTTCACGGGAAAACTTATCATAGGTCTTTTGGTGAATTCCTCGGCAGTCATCACGGACAGCTTTAACAACCTGTCGGATGCCGCCTCCTCCATAATAAGCCTGGTCGGAGCCAAGCTTGTAGCCAAGCCCGCCGACAAGGAACATCCCTTCGGTCACGGACGTTACGAATATATAGTGGCTCTCGCGGTTTCATTCATAATTCTGGAAGTCGCTTTCTCCTGTTTCAAATCTTCCTTTAATAAGATACTTCATCCGGAGGATCTGACGGTTACAACGGTTTCCCTGATAATACTTATCATCTCGGTTCTTGTTAAGATCTGGCTGTCACTTTTTAACCGACATCTTGGCAAGAAGATCAATTCCAAGGTGCTCCTCGCTACGGCAAAGGATGCGTTGGGAGATGTTTTCGTAACTTCGGCAACCATTATCTCTCTTCTCATCTTCCGTATCTTTGAACTGAACATCGACGGATATATGGGCTGCATAGTTGCCATCATGGTTTTTATTGCCGGTGTGAGCATCGCCAAGGATACGATAGAGCCCCTGCTTGGCGAAGCGGTTCCGGAAGAACTTTATCAGCAGATATGTGAAAAGGTCTGCTCTTATGAGGGAATCGAGGGCATCCACGATCTGATCGTTCACAACTACGGACCGACAAGACGCATGGCCACGCTTCACGCCGAGGTAAAGAACACGCTTTCTCTTGAGGTAGCCCATGAGATCAGTGACAAGATCGAACAGGACATCCTAAAAGAACTGAATATTTTCCTTGTCATACATCTTGATCCCTTAGATACCGACAACGAAACCGTCAAGAACTATAAAACCCTTGTCTGTTCGGAAGTCACTAAAATGGACTCCTCCGCTTCCATCCACGATTTCAGGATGGTAAACGGTACCGATCAGATAAATCTTGTATTTGATCTGGTTCTTCCTTATTCATATAAGAAGGAAGACTGCAGGCAGTTTACCGACAGCTTAAGAACCGCATTAAGCAACAAGGATCACAGGCTTAACTGTGTCATTACCGTGGAACATTCTTATATAAACTAAAACATAAGAATGCTTTTGCAACCATTTGAACTTAACATCATAGTATACGTTTTTCAGAAAATAAAAAAGTGATCAATGTCATATTCTTCTATGACTTTGGTCACTTTTTCCGTTTTTACTTTCTGTTTCCGCTTTTAAGATATACCGCCAGCTTTGCGCGGTCTTTTATATCAAACTTATCATATATTATCGAAACATAATTTTTTACCGTCCCCTCCGAGATAAAAAGCATCGATGAAATCTGAGAGTTTGTACAACCTTCCGCTATCAGCTTTGCGATCTCCTTTTCCCTTTCGGTAAGACCTGCTTTATTCATTCTTTCTGTCAGAGCTTCTTCCGTTTCATCCGCGGAGCTTCCTTCGGGTTTACTTTCCGAGGTTCCGGTCTTTTGGGAAGCGGTACCGGAATTATTTAATATCCCCGTAAGCTTCTGCATAACCTTTGCATCAAGGATACTGACTCCCTTTACCGACTGTTCCACAGCCTCGATGATCGCATCCTTCCCGGAATCCTTAAGCAGATATCCCGAGGCTCCGTTTGCAAGTGCCTCCGAGATATTCCTGTCATCATAAAACGTAGTAAGCACGATCATCCTTATATCAGGATATTCTTCCTTAACCCTCTTTATAAGCTCGATCCCGCCCATCCCGGGCATGTTCAGATCTATGAGCATTACGTCCGGCGTTTTTTCCTTAAGCTTTTTTAGCGCCTCCGTACCGTTTCCCGCTGAACCGATCACCTCAAAACCGCCCTTTACGGTAAGTACGATCTCAAGACTTTCAAGCAGCAGCGGTTCATCATCAACAAGAAATATCTTTACCATTTAATCAACTGTCCTTTTACACTTTTTCATCATCTCGGAAGCGAGATTTTTACACAGAAGCCGTCTTTTCCGTCTACTTCAAAGGTTCCCGCGTTTTCCTTTATGAAGCTTTCCATTTTCCTTAATCCGAAACCGTCGCTGAGCTTTTTCATTTTCTGTTCGTACGAAATATCTCCCCAGCCGGTTCCGTTATCATTAACCTGTATACCGATATGCGTCTGGTTCAGGGTTGCTATCACAACAAATACAGTTGCGTTTCCATGCTTTAATCCGTTGGTCAGGATCTCGGAAACAGCGCTGCTGATGAACGCCGCTATTCCTATCCGGAGCTTCCCCTCATCCTTTATCACATCCAGGTTATGGTGTATCTTTATCTCCGTATCAAGGGTGAAATTATTAAGCATCTCTTTAAGAGAGTTTACATAATCGCATACCAGGATACTGTCATCCTTTGAATCAAGCGTTCTCACTACGCTTCGTACGGAACCTATGGCTTCATGGATCCGTTCGTTGGCCTGATCTATCTTCAGATTTGCCCTTTCGGTATCCGTATCGATAAGCATCTGGGCCGCATCAAGAGTTACCGTCGCCGCCGAAAGCGTATGCCCGACAGCATTATGAATGTCCCTGCTTATACGTTCCCTCTCTTCAAGTCTCGCATTCTCCTCAGCCAGGTTTTTCGTTTCCGCCATCTTCATCCTCAGCTGTCTTTCGTTCATCGCGTCAATTGCGGATGACCGGACGGCTCTTTCCATGGCAGCGTGGACTTCCTGATACCTGTTGAGGAAATAGAAAAGCAAGCTCCACAATACCGCCGATACAATAAGTATCCCTGCGTAAACCGGTACCGTTTTTATGAGTTCATCGCTTTTTTCGGAGGATACAAGTATACTGTATAAACATCCGGCTAAAAGCAAAATTATATTTATGAATACATGGCTCCTGTCACATTTTAAAACAAGCTCATAGCAGGAAAAAAGCGAAGTCAGCGTCAGCAGTATCAGGCCGCACCACCACTCTCTGCACATAAGGACCAGGCCCAAAGCCAACACGGCATATATTATCATGAAAACCCGTCTTTTCTCCCCGTCCGTAAGTACCGTGGCACACAGAAAAACAATCATGAGAACCGCTGCTACAATAGATGGAAGGATCAGGCCCTGAATATCATTCAAAAAGACAAACGCGACGGAATACAAAACGATAACCGCTGTATTTACGCCCCAGACGATGTTTTCTTTCTGCTCCGGTTTCATGGCTTCCTCCCTTCCAAATACTTGTTTTTCTCAAAAACTATCTTAAACAAAAATCTTTGATTTGTCAATTTTTTCGGTCAATCTTGCATATAAAACTTGACGAAAACCGGAAATTATGATAAGATACATTTTGTTTCAGAAATGAAATGTGAGTCCACGTAGCTCAGCAGGATAGAGCGACCGCCTCCTAAGCGGTAGGTCGGAGGTTCGAATCCTCTCGCGGACGTAAAAAGGAGTCTGTAAAGGCTCCTTTTTTTTATACAGTTTGTACATGCAAGAACAAACTTTCAATACCAAAACTTACCGCTTTGGAGAAGGGACTAAATACACGGTGAGTAAATAAATATTCTTGCTATATTTTCTGTAAGATGATAAAATGAATATAGTTATTCCAATATTTTCTTTATGTTTCTAAGCAGAAAGCTTGAAAACCGTTTGCAGCAGTAATTGATAAAATGTTAAAAATCAGAGCAAGTGCATCTGATGGGGAAGGAAGGTATTTACAAGTGTTTAATCCTGATAATATAGAAGATTTAAGATTTTCTACGGAAAAGCAGGTCTTAGATCGAAAGTCGGCACGTATAGTTGCTAAAGACCTGGCTATTCCCATTGTCGCTATGGCGAATGCTGATGGTGGATACCTTGCGATAGGCATAGAGGATGATGGGACTATAACCGGTATAGATGCGCATGAGAAGAACGTTAATGAACTTGTAAGAGTTCCTTTGGATTTCTGCGTGCCTAATGTTGAAGTCGAGTCGAAAATAATGGCTGTTACTGACTGTGATGGAAAGCCCAATCATATTTTAAGGATGCAGGTTTTTCCTAACAATAAGGTCATAGCAAATCAGGCTGATGATGTATTCCTACGGGTAGGCGATAAGAGCAAGAAACTGAATTTCGAACAGAGGCTTCAGCTTGTCTATGCTAAAGGTGTCAAGTACTTTGAAGATCAGCCAGTTGCCGGGGCAACCGTTGATGATATTGATCTCACTGTTGTTTCATCATACTGTGATAAGATTGGTTATGATAAGGGGGATGCAGAGTTTTATCTTCGACATAACAATGACTTTATCACTGTTAAAGGCGGTGAAGATTTAATCAGCGGAGCCGCTATCCTGTTGTTCGGTAAGAATCCGCAGCGCTTCTTTCCTCGTGCCCGTGTCCGCTTTGTCCGGTATGAGGGTAACACTGCAGAGGTTGGAGACAGGATGAATGTTGTCAAAGACAAGAAATTTAATGGCCGTATTCTCGATCAGGTTAATGAAGCTCTGGCTTTTGTAAAGACTCAAATCAGGGAGTACACCAAACTTGGCAATGGTGCGAAGTTTAAGACTGTACCGGAATTTCCGGAATTCTGTTGGACCGAGATGATAGTTAACGCAGTCGCCCATCGTGATTACAGCATCGGTGGAACTGATATCCAGATAAAGATGTTTGATGATCATTTCACTGTTGAAAGTCCCGGCATCTTGCCCGGACTTGTACGTGTGAACAACATAAGGGAGTTCCATTTCTCACGTAATCCGAAAATTGTTGAGATGCTGAACGAGTATGATCTTGTTAAGGAGTTTGGTGAGGGCGTAGACCGTATCTATAGGGATATGGCAGAGGCAGGCTTGCCTGAGCCGGAGTACCGTCAGTCCGAGTTTATGCTTTATGCTACCCTGAAAAATAAGAACTGGGGTAAAAAAGATGCATCATGGGTGGTGACCACTCATGATACCACACAAGATGCCACTCATGATACCGTACAAGATGTGAATCGGCTTTTGAAGTATTGTTCTGAACCGAGAAGCAGGAGTGAAATGATGGCATTCATGGGATTGGCAAACAGAAAACACTTCTCGGAACATTATATTAAGCCATTACTTGAAAACGATCAGCTAAGAATGACCATTCCGGACAAGCCTCAGAGCAAGAACCAAAAATATGTGAAAAATATAAATATGTAACTTTAACAAGGGCTGCTGAAACTGTTCTTTTCTTTGTGAATTCTATACTAAGCGGTAGGTCGGAGGTTCGAATCCTCTCGCGGACGTAAAAAGGAGTCTGTAAAGGCTCCTTTTTTAATTCTCCATCTCCCGACAGATAATTAAACAGACCTATGCAAAACTTCAAATAATGCAGATGTTTGTATAAATGGAGTTATTATGTTGAAAACACGTGTAGAATGCATAAAAGACTACTAACGTAAAAAGCGGTGAAATAAGGGAATCCTTTTTCACCGCTTTTTTATGTGATAAGCGAATGTTTCAGTGCACTCCGCTTGTTCAATTTTCTTTATTTGTTTTAACGCTTCTTGCGACAGCGGTTCCGAGCATCAGCCAGAACAACGGGTTTACCGTTACGCAGCTGTCATTTATCATTCCACAAATGAGGAAGCCCAGGATCCCGGCAAATAATCCGATATCAAAGACTTCAACCTCCGCTAGTCCTAACGGATCCGCTTTTTTCCCTAAATTCAGTCTCTTTATGAACCTGATGATATACCACAGAAAAAGTACAAGTACACAGACAAATGCCAAAAGTCCGTCAGAACATATGACCTGGAGATACCAGTTATGCGGCCTGTCGATAACGTACTTATAGCTGCCGTGAGTATTAAGAAGTCCAACCATCTCATTCTGTAAAAACCTGAATGCAAACGTTCCGTTTCCACCACCGATAAAGATCGAATCCGCTATAACAGGTAAGCTCTGTACCCAGATATATCCTCTTCCGGTTCCAAACGAATAAAACTTTTCAAGTCCTGTGACCTTCGGCTGCGGGATCTCGTCCATCTGTGCACTGCCCTGACCGAACGCCGTCAATCCTTTTTCCGTTATACAGAACTCAACCGTACCGCTGTAGCCCAGATCCATGATCAGCAGTCTTTCCTCGGTAGCTATGGTTATTGCTTTGTAGCGTTCATCCGTAAGCTTAAATCCGGGAGTCTCTTCTCTTATCGTGGTCTTCTTTATTGTTGCCGGCGTTCTTCCTTCTATTATCCTGTCTCCGTCAGAAAAAACAAGGCACTTTGAAAATGAATCTGTTGCGCTGTCCAGATAACAGTTATGTATCAACGCCTTATCCACAGAGATTTTAAGCAGCTTATCTTCAGAATGCAGATACAGCTCTCCGTCCTTAATCTCCGCCTTCGAAAGCCTGAACATTTCCTCGGATGTAACATTCGTCGCCGGTGTTTCATTGGTTCCCCTTGTTACGGATGAATATGTCGGAAATATCTCCGAAGAAACGATCGCCGCTGCCGCTATACTTAAGGTTACTGCTGCGGTAATGATAAAGCTTTTATAATCGGATTTTTTATTTCCCTTTTCTTTCCTTATATACAACAACAGCATCAAAGGTAAGCTTATCACTAACGAAAGTATTGCGACTGTAGATCTTGACCAGTAAATAGAAAGACCCATCAGACCTGTTCCGATAATCCCGAGTATTTTCCATACTTTCTTTGCACTTAAGGAAATACAGAAATCAACAGGGATAAACAAGGCGCAGAAACCGCCCAGGAAACCGGGGTTATTGAACATCAGACATATCTGTCCGATAAAATTCTCATTCTTGATGCTGTGGGCGATATCCCTTGTTTTTTCTGAAGAGATGATGTCCTGCAGAAAAGATATCTCAAGTAACGGAGTACAGAAGACCTCCACTACGGAAAGAATCCCTATTACCAGACACAATATTGTTATGCCGTATTTAAATATCTCACACCCGGTAAGCACTTTCTCTTCTGCCGGTTTTTTCATATAGTAAACGGCAAACAGAAAAACTCCGACATAACAGATTATTGCAAGCAAGCCTTCATACTCTGAATTGACCCCGAAAAGAGCCGTTTCCTTGTAATCACAGAAAATAAACGATAATACCGAAAACAAAATATATCCGCCGGCAGCGATCAGCGGAACCTTAAGCTGCTTTCCCCGATTCCGGTCAAGTTTTTCTATTCTGTCCGGAAAGATCCTCTCGCCGAGAAAGTATAAAAGAACAACGGCAGTAAAACCTATAAGAGCAATCTCCTTGCAATACAAAAGGAGATCTATCACATAACCGTTCTGATTTGAAAAGAACTCCGCTTCCACTTCAGGTATCTTATTTATAACGATTCTCGCTATAAAAGGATATACCACCCAGAATGCGGCGGCTATGATAAGAAAGATCTGCCTGTAACCTATTCTCTTTATCTTTTTAGGTTTCTTTCTGTTCATACAATTTCTCCCTGCAGCCAGATCACACCGCGGAATCTCATTCCCGGAGAAGGAAAGCCTACAAGGTCCTCTGTATTTATCGCAACTTCAAACTCGATATCATTACAAATGATCCTTAATATCCAGACTGTTTCTCCGGTACTGTTGTTCTTAAGCTGTCTTGCAGCAGTTATGTTCCCGAGTACGGAATATAGATCCGATTCCGAACCGTAAGGGATAAAGCTTGTTTCAACGATGGAAAAAAGATCCTCGTTTTTTATTCTTTCGGAAGCCGACAGGGTATTGTTAAAATCAGTATTGGTAATATAATTCAGCGCTTCCATATCCCCGTTTTTCGCATAATCCATCAACTGGCTTTTAACCGCATTGTCGATTTTTGACGCGATCATGGAATATATCCTCTTCTGTGTCGGAAGGATTATGGTACCGTTTTTTGCCAATGCGGCAAGCTTTACAATCCTGTCCTTTTCCTTGATCTCAGTTCCTTCTGCTTTTAAGTACTCTTCTGCTTTCTGAACATAAAAGATAAGTGAAATACCAAGCCGGTTGTCATCGCACATTCCGGTAAAAGCATCCGAGTCAACCTTCTTATGCACGAATATCTCGTTTTCCATTATCCCGTTGGCTTTAGAAAACAGATAAGGAAAATAATTTCCTATATGAAATACACCGTTACTGTCTTCCTCTCCGCGAACTATTATACCGATGTTCTCAGCATATTCTTTTCTAAACTCCAGAAATTTACTTCCGTTGTTTCTTATTATTTCTTTTTTCTCATCGGCGTGCAGTACCGAATTCCTTACCAGTTCTTCGATCTCTGCCTGACTTGTTTTATTTCTGAAGCCTATTGATTTAATAAATGTATGCATTTTACCTCCGGGAATCAGTCATCAAGACAGCTCCGCCTTGTTTTAGCTATTTCAAGTGCTTTTTTCTCTTCCTTGCTCAGCACCACATAAGACTCACCGCGGATTATCTCCTTTATATAAGTAAAACATCCACCGATCTCATTATGTACTGCGGAAAGTATAAATCCGTCATTATTATCCGTCAGAAGGCAAAGTGAAAAACTTGATTTTCCACCCATCCCTTCAAATGCGTCATATTTGTTTACCGCGAACTTCTGGAATGTAAAGCTCATATAGTCTTTTATTTCTTTAACACTTTCGGCATTCCCGGAAACGGTTTCCTTTACTTCATTTAAATCCCTGAATCTGCTAAGTAATATCTGTTCGAGGTTTTTCCCGTCATTTCCCTTTAAAATGATATCCTGTCTTCTTTTGTATTTCTTTACCAGGTTATTTAGGGATAAAGTATACAGAAACAGAGCTATTATCATTATCAACAATACGATTATGATATAACCGCTGTCGATTCCCATTTTGTCAAATAGATTCATATGATTATTCTCTTATTCTACACCTGTAGTATGGTTTGTCATCTCTTTATAATATCATAGAGTTTTTCAAACTCTTCTAATGAGTTATATTCGATTAAAATTTTTCCTTTGTTATGTCCGCTCTGTTTAATCTCAACTTTTGAACCGAGAATAGATCTTAAATTATCTTCATATTCTTTATATACAGGTTCTGCTTCTACAGTTTTTCTTATAGGTTTAACAGTCTTGTTTGTTAATACTTTTACTAACTTTTCAGTTTCTCTTACACTGAGCTTTTCATCTATGATTCTTGTGGCAGCTTCATACTGTGTATCACCATCTGATATTCCGAGAAGTGCACGTGCATGACCTCCGGTTATCAACCCGTTTACAACAAGATCTTGAACTCTCTTGTCAAGTTTTAATAATCTTAAAGAATTGGTTACTGCTACACGGCTCTTAGAAACCTTCTCAGCAACCTGATCCTGAGTAAGATTGAATGTTTCTATTAGGGACTTATAAGCAGTTGCTTCTTCTATATCATTCAAGTCTTCTCTCTGAATGTTTTCAATGATTGCGATTTCATATTGCTCACTGTCAGTGAGATCCTTTATAATAACAGGGACTTCTTTTATCTTTGCAAGACGACAGGCACGCCATCTTCTTTCGCCGGCTATGATCTGATATATTTTATCCTTCTTCTGAACAATGATTGGCTGAATAAGACCGTGCTGTTTGATAGATTCCGCAAGTTCTCCAAGTGCGTCTTCGTCAAACTTTTTTCTGGGCTGATTAGGATTGGGTTCGATCTGATTAATGTTGATCAGCACTTCTCCACCGACACGTTCTGCTTTACTGCTTGCTGCTTCTTTTGTTGTCTTTGACTTTTTAGGAGTTTCATTTGATGAGGTCTGAGGTATAAGTGCGTTCATTCCTTTTCCTAAACCATACTTAGAAGTCTTCTTGTTTGTTGCTGCCATTTTTGCTACGCCTCCGTTTTTTATAATTAGCTCTAGTTTACTATCTCTGTCTCCATTTGTCAATATGTTTCATGTGAAACATTTGAATTATTTTTTTGACGGGCTATGTTTCATGTGAAACATTACTATTAGCAAATGTCAAAGTCATTTCGAAAACGTCTTTGCGTTTCCTCGGTAACAAAACGATGCTTCGCATCTCATTTTAGTCGGGGCTTGAACCTCGTCATAAATGAAGATTTCCCTCACCTTCGTTTCTCTAAGAGATAGGGGATATCTTCAGTTTTATTATATTAAGGAAATATGTTTCGTATTAAAACATATACGGATTTGATCAAAAATATCGGACAGTTATTTCTAATTTGTTTAAATCAAAATTCCTATTAAACAATAAATGTTTCATGTGAAACATTCCAATATATAATTAAATATTTTTTCATACTATATCATTATAAAGATTTTTAAATACAATAACAAAACAGTCCCAGTCAACTACATCATACAATCTAAATGTTTCACATGAAACATAATTAAAGTGTTAATATTAGTTCTTACTTCGTCCAATTGTTACTTAGCTTCTTTTCTTTGAAAAAAGATATATTTATATAAATAATTGTATTTTATGAGCTTGCACTGCGGGCATTCGCTTATCGAACAAAAAAGGATGTTTCATGTGAAACATCCTATAAGTCCTATCTATATATAATTATTTTCTTTTGAAAAACTTTTTCAAACCTGATTTCTTTTTCTTCTCTTTTTTATCTGAATCAGAAGTGTTATCATCAGGATCCATCAATCCGTCTTTTGTTAAAACTTCTACTGCGAGAGCATCATAGCTTTCAGCTCCAACTGATTTCTTATCATACATACTAATCGGAATGCCATGGCTTGGTGCTTCTGCAAGTCTAACATTTCTCGGAATTATAGTTGCGAATATGTTTTGTTTCAAATTTTTTCTAACATCCTCGACCACCTGAAGTGAGAGATTGGTTCTTGCATCATACATTGTAAATACAACGCCGTCAATTTCAAGTTCCGGATTCATTCTTTCTTTAACCAGATTTATTGTATATAAAAGCTGTGATAATCCTTCCAAGGCATAGAATTCACATTGTATAGGAACAATAACAGAATCTGCTGCAGCCATTGCATTAACAGTAAGAACATTTAATGAAGGAGGACAATCAATTAAGATATAATCAAAATCATCGACAACTTCACTTATGTTTTCTTTTAATATATGTTCACGATTATCTATACCAATTAATTCTATATCAGCACCAACAAGTTCCACAGATGATGGTACAAGCTTAAGATTATCAACAATACTGTCCAGTATGCAATCCTTAAGGCTGCATTCGCCAATATACATTTTATATATATTGTTTTCAACAGATGATTTATCTATGCCCAGTCCGCTGGTACAATTACCTTGAGGATCCGAGTCAATTGTCAGCACTTTCATTCCATGTTGTGCCAAAGCCGCAGAAAGGTTAATTGCAGTAGTAGTTTTTCCGACACCGCCTTTTTGATTAGCAATAATTATGACTTTTCCCATCTCATTCTCCTTTAAAATCAAGTGGTTTTTAGGTCTAATCTATATATAGTGGTGCTTTAAAAATCTTACCACCACCTCTTGGATATTTTACATCAGTATTCCTTATCTTGTCAATCTTTATAAGTAATCTTGATGAATCATCTATTTTTAATTCAATCTTATTTACGACTTTTCCTCCAAGAATCTTTATACATTTATCGGCCGCCTGAAGTTCCAGTTCACCTTTACTTCCCTTATAAGCAATAAACGATCCTTTTACTTTTGTGAATGGGAGAGTAAGTTCACAAAGAGGAGTAAGATCAGCAACAGCACGTGAAACTACAAGATCAAACTTTTCCCTGTATTCATCTTTTCTCCCGAACTCTTCGGCTCTTCCGTGTAAAGACCTTATATCCTTAAGCTTAAGCTCCTCAATAACTTCATCCAAAAATTTTAATCTTTTCTTTAATGAATCAAACAGAGTTATATCAAGAGTAGGATACATTATCTTTAACGGTATCCCCGGAAATCCGGCACCTGTTCCGACATCAATAACCTTAAGTGATTTATCTTTAAGATTCATTATCTTTGAAACGGAAAGGCTGTCAATAATATGCTTATTAACAAATTCTTCAAAACCGGTTATTGCCGTAAGGTTCATCACCTTATTTTTCTCTATGAGCATCTCATAGAATCTCAGTATTTGCTCAGTCTTATCATTATCTGTTTCACAGTTTATACTTTTTAGAGCATTTTCTAAAAACTTAAGTTTCTCCAATCTTATTCCTCCGACTGCTCATATACACAACAAGTACGTTTATATCTGCGGGTGAAACACCTGATATTCTGGAAGCCTGTCCAATTGAAACAGGTTTTATCTTTTTCAGCTTTTGTCTTGCTTCAATCCTTAATGAAGGAACCTCATCATAATCAAAATCCTCGGGTATCTTCTTTTTCTCAAGCTTTTTATACTGTTCTACCTGAGTTATCTGCCTGCTTATATATCCTTCATATTTCAATTCTATATTTATCTGCTCGGCAGTTTCTTCATCAATCTGTGGTCTTCCTTTATCTATAGGAAGTATTTTTTCATACGAGAGCTCCGGTCTTCTTATCAGTTCTGCAAGAGTAATTCCGGATGTAAGTGCTGTACTGTTGTATTTTTCAAGAAATTCAAGAACCTTTTTGCTTGTCCCTACACTGTTGGTTTTAAGTCTTTCTATCTCTTCCTTTATTATCTTTTCTTTTCTTAATACCTTCTCGTATCTTTCCTTACTTAGGAGACCTACTCTGTAGCCATATTTTGATAACCTGAGATCAGCGTTATCCTGTCTTAACAAAAGACGGTATTCCGCTCTGGAAGTCATCATCCTGTACGGCTCGGAGGTTTCTTTTGTAACAAGATCGTCTATTAAGACTCCGATATATCCGTCGGATCTGTCAAGCACAAGAGGTTCTTCATTTTTCAGTTTCATTGCGGCATTTATACCGGCGATAATACCCTGAGCCGCTGCTTCTTCATATCCTGAGCTTCCGTTACTCTGCCCCGCACTGAACAATCCGCTTATGTGTTTGAACTCAAGTGTCGGATATAACTGTGTAGCATTTATACAGTCGTATTCTATTGCATATGCATTTCTTACGATCTTTGCGTTTTCAAGTCCGGGTACGGATCTGTACATCCTGTATTGGACATCTTCCGGGAGACTGCTGGACATTCCGGAAATATACATTTCATTTGTGTAATTTCCTTCCGGCTCTATAAATACCTGATGCCTTTCCTTGTCGGCGAACCTCATAACCTTATCCTCAATTGATGGGCAGTATCTCGGACCTACACCTTCGATCGCACCGGAAAAGAGAGGAGAGCGGTCAATGTTTTCTCTGATTATTTTATGTGTTTCCTCATTTGTATATGTCAACCAGCATGAAACCTGTTCCCTCTGTAAATTCTCGGAACTGTTTTCAAAAGAGAACGGAACAATCTTTTCATCACCAAACTGTTCCTCCATTTTTGAAAAATCAATGCTTCTCTTGTCTATTCTCGCAGGAGTTCCTGTTTTAAATCTTCTTACATCAATACCGAGATTTATCAGTGACTGTGTAAGGGAATTTGCTGCGGGAAGACCGTTAGGACCGGTGTAATGACTAACTTCACCGTATATGCAACGTGCCTTAAGATAAACTCCGGTACATATTATTGCGCATTTGCACGGATATATATTCCCTGAAGTTGTTTTAACTCCAGTTATCTTCAGGCTATCTTCTGCGGTAAAAACATTTTCGGAAGTATCTTCAATAATCCGGTTCTCTCTTGAAATACTCTCTTCATCGGCTTTTTCTGTTTTTCCGGCATTTAAAGATAAAAGTTGTTTTTCGGTAAGGATGGCAGCCACTTCGTCCTGTCTTACTGTCAGGTTATCTGTATTCTCCAGAACCTTCCTCATGGAAGCGGAGTAATCTTTTTTATCTGCCTGTGCTCTTAACGAATGAACCGCAGGACCCTTTGAAGTATTCAGCATTTTTGACTGTATGAAAGTACGGTCAATGTTTTTTCCCATCTCACCGCCAAGCGCGTCCAGCTCTCTTACAAGATGTCCCTTTGATGTGCCTCCGATATTCGGATTGCAGGGCATCATGGCAATACTGTCAACGCTTACAGTAAATACTATGGTTTTTAACCCGAGCCTCGCACACGCAAGTGCGGCTTCGCATCCGGCATGTCCCGCGCCTATTACGGCTACGTCATAGTCTTCGTACTGCATTTCTTTCTCCAATCTGTTTCTATTTTCCCATACAGAAATCCCGGAATATCCTGTCAGCCAGATCATCTTCGACACTTTCTCCGATGATCTTTCCAAGAGCTTCATAAGCATCCATCAGATCTATCGTCAGGAAATCCTCACCGAAACCTTCTTCTATACCTTCTAAAACTTTATCAACACTTGTTTTCGCATCTATCAGAAGCCGGCGATGTCTCTCATTTGTAATGATGACATCCTGACTGCTGTCTATACTACCTGTGTAGAACATATCTTTTATCAGATTTTTTAATTCTTCGATGCCGTCACCGATGAGAGATGAGATGAGAACACATTTATACTTTTTAAGGAGTTCACGTTTTTCCTCTGTCCCACAGTATACATAATCGTTTATGTCCGGCTCTGTTTCTTCTTTTCCTGTAAAAGGCAACAGATCCATCTTGTTAAATACTATAATGATGTTCTTATCTTCAAAGCTCTTTAATATTGAAACATCCGTTTCGCTTATTCCTTCGTTAAGATCGATCACATACAGGATAAGATCCGCTTCTTCAGCTTCCTTCCTTGCTTTATCCACACCGATTTTTTCGATTATATCCCGGGTTTCACGTATTCCGGCCGTATCTATTATATTAAGTACAACATCTCCGAATACCGCCGTCTCTTTTAGGACGTCCCTTGTGGTCCCGGCAATGTCTGTTACTATAGCTCTTTCCTCCATTAACAAAGTGTTTAAAAGAGAAGATTTTCCGGCATTCGGAAGCCCAAGAATACAGGTATTGATCCCTTCGTTTAAGAACCTTCCTTCATCCGCGGAAGCTATAAGCTTATTTAACTCTTTAAGTATATCTTTAGTCTCCGTAGAGAGTTCTTCGGTAAAACCGTCAAGGCTTATATGTTCCGGATCATCAAGAGCTGCTTCTATATATGCGGTTTTTGAGATAAGCCTGTCCCTTAAGCTTACTATTCTTTCCTTTATCTGACCTCTGAGCTGTTTCACTGAGTTTTTGAGAGCCAGATTACTTTTGGCGTTAATGATGTCGATTACCGCTTCAGCCTGTGAAAGGTCTATCCTTCCGTTTAAGAATGCCCGTTTTGTAAATTCACCCGGTTCGGCAAGCCTTGCGCCGTTGCTTAAGACAGTATCCAGTATTTTTTTGGTTACGGTTATCCCGCCGTGACAGTCTATCTCTATGACATCTTCCTTTGTATAGCTGTGAGGTGCCTGCATTTTTAATAACAGTACTTCATCTATTATATTATCAACACTGCCAACATTATCAACAATGTATCCGTAATTGACCGAAAAAGTATTCATTTCTTCAATGCTTTTATTTTTTATGCTCCTGAATACTTTTCCCGCAATGTCAAATGCTTTATCGCCGCTTATCCTAATGATATTTATCCCTGCAGCTGTCATTCCCGTACATATGGCAGCTATCGTATCGGTACTGTTATCAATCATATAAAACCCTCGAAAAAAAACTGCCGCAATTGCGGCAGTTCAAGTTTAATTATTTTCTCCCATCTTTTCAGCCGCTGCTTTGGCTGCAGCCTTGGACTCAAGATAATCTGCGTAATCCTTCTTGTAATCCGTGCTGTAGTCCTTTGTGTCAGCACCGTATTTTTTATGGAACTCACGGCTGCTGTTGATTTTTTTCTTGTTGTTGTTCATTCCGAAAGACTTTCTGCCACCGCGGAAATTCTTCTTGTTATCAGGAATATAAACTCCCTTTTTAAGTGCGATAACTACCTTTCTGAAAGGCTCATCTCCCTCGCTGTGTGTCTCCACAAAATTATCCTGCTGGAGACATGAGTGGATTATCCTTCTCTCATAAGGGTTCATAGGTTCAAGTGTTACACTGTGTCTTGTTTTCTTTACCTTGCTTGCGATATTATGTGCCAGATTCTCAAGAGTTTCCTTACGTCTCTCTCTGTAGTTTTCCGTATCAAGCTTTATCTTGATATAGCTGTCACTTTCCTTATTTACCACAAGGCTTACAAGATACTGAAGTGAATCAAGGGTAGCTCCTCTTTTTCCGATGAGAACTCCCATATCATCACCGGCAAGGTCAACATTTATCTCGTCGCCCTGATCATTTAATACCGCTTTAACATCGGCGTTAACTTCCATGGCCTTTAATACATCATTCAGGAAGTTTACTGCGAGATCGCAAAGGTTCTTTTCCTTAAGTCTTACAGCTATCTTTGCAGGTTTGCTGTTAAATAAACCTAAAAAACCGTTGCTTTCTTTTTCAAGTACCTCGTATTCTATCCGGTCTATCGTCACATTTAACTGAGAAAGAGCATTTTCTAAAGCTTCCTCCACAGTTTTTCCTGTAAATTCTTTACTTTCTTCCATTTTTCTCCATCCCGAGTATTCTGTTATTACAAATCTCTTCTTATTATATAGTATCTTTTTTTACTTATGATTCTTTATTTGAATCGTTTTCTTCCTTAGGAGCCTCTTCTTCCTTCTTTTTCTGAGGACGGTTATCTCTTCCGGACAGGAGCATTGCGTTTGCTGCTATGCTCTTTGCACTGTAAGAAACATTGCTTCTCTGATAATCAGCACCGGGTTTCTTTGTTTTCTTTCCGGAATTCTTCTTGTATCCGGTATTGTCATATTTCTCTGAAGAATTATCGTAGTTAAGTCCTTTTGTCTTTGCTACCTCAGCCATCTTATTGTCATGGGTAACTCCGAGCTTTTCCTGTTTCTTAACGTTCTTTTCCTTATTCTTCTCAAGCATGTCATCAACATTTACCTTATCAAGATACTTATTGATGAACAGAGTCTGAATAATGGTAAATACTGCCGAAGCAATCCAGTATACGCCGACACCTATAGGAAGCATGAGACAGAATGCACCGGACATGATGGGCATGATCGTAGACATCATCTTTGTTGTCTGCTGTCCCGGGTCATCACTCTTCTTGTTTGTGTTAACCGCAGTCTGGAGCTTGCCCTGTATGAACTGTGTAACAACCGCAAGTCCGGGGATTATGACTGTTATATCATTCCAGTGCGGTGTATCCAAAATGCTCAGACCGAATAAACCGTTAACGGACTTGATATCTTCAACATTTGAAGTGATTATTCCCATCTTCTCTTTATCAAATAATGAGAACAGATCAATCTTTAAGAAATTATCCCATGTTTCAGGATTAAACTTTGTGAACAGATCGATAACATATGTTCTGAACTGTTCTCCGTTATAATCGGCCAAAAGGATTTCTTTTGCACTACAGCTGCAGCTTTCGGATGTAAGAGTAAGCCTTATGTTATTTGCATCCATAAAGTTAACTAAAGCTGTTTTAAAATCAACACCGTTAATTTTATCTGTTACACCGGTAATCGTATCTACAACCTGTCCGTAAAGAAGACCTATGTCTTCAACATACGCAGGGATCGCATATATGATCTTATACAATGCGAACATTATAGGCAGTGAGATCAGCAACGGCAGGCACCCGCCCATGGGGCTTGCTCCGTATTTTGCATATACTGCCTGAGTCTCAGCCTGCTGGCGGCGAAGAGACTCTTCATCCTTCTTACCCTTGTACTTCTGCTGTATTTTCTGAAGCTCGGGGTTCATCTTGGATGAAAGCTTTGTAAACTTCTGCTGCTTGATAGTCAGCGGAAGCATAAGCATTTTTACAACGAATGTAAAAAGAATGATACATAATGCAATATTCTGTATTCCGAAAAGATTCAGAAAATTATATATTGCATCAAGTATTTTTCCAAGTACCCAGGCTATGGGTCCCAGAATTCCCGTAACCTGAGATAAAAAAGCTATCTGCAACTTGTCCTCACAATCTGTCATTAATCCATAATGACAATTTTATTTTTTATGGAACAGGATCATATCCACCCTTTGCCATAGGGTGACATCTTAAAATTCTTTTTACCGATAAACGCAGGCCTTTTATAGCTCCGTACTTTTCAAACGCCGTCAGGGCATACTGACTGCATGTCGGAATATAAATACATGAAGGCTTTTTCTTTAAAGGAGACAAAAATCTCCTGTAAAACTTAATAAGTCCTATAAAAATGTGCTTCATATCATTATATTATGTAATCTTCCCAGGTGAAAGATCGCTTTTTCTGCATCTGAGTACTTTATGCCTACAGCTCCTGTTCTTGAGGTTACCACTATGTCCAAACCACTATTGAACAGCTGACCGTTCAGTCTGAAGACTTCTCTGATCAGACGGGTAATTCTGTGTCTTACGACACTGTTTCCGACTTTTTTGCTCACGGATATTCCAAGTCTGTTCTCGGATAAACTGTTCTTATATACATACATCACGAAATATCTGTTGGCAAAAGATTTTCCGTTCTTATAAACGTTTTGAAATTCGATGTTCTTTTTTAAATGTTCGATATTCATTTTAAAAAAGGTCACATTTAAATGCGACCTAAGCTGAAAGTTTATGTCTTCCTTTTGCTCTTCTGGCAGCTAAAACTTTTCTGCCGTTCTTTGTGCTCATTCTCTTTCTGAAACCGTGCTCAACGGATCTCTGTCTTTTCTTGGGCTGGAACGTCATTTTCATGCCAAATACACCTCCTTTATATATCAATTGGAATTATCCGAAATAACAGCCACATTATTATATTATTTTATTTGTAAATAGTCAAGTAATTTTTTATATTTTTTGTTGAAAATTTGAAAATTTTAATGTATAATATTTAGTGGTGTAATTTTCGTTAAAAATAGAAAGGCAGTTCTTTATATTAAGAACAGAACAAAATAAGTGGATAATATAGTACAAAAAAAATGGAATGAAATACTTGAATTCATAAAGAATGAATACGGTATATCCAATGTTTCCTATAAAACCTGGATAAGCAGTTTATATATTAAGAAGATAGAAGACAACACGGTTTATATAACATCCGACGACAGTAACATAACGGATAATTTTAATCATATAAGCTCAAAATACGGCATTTTCATTCAGACTGCCATAAATGAGGTCACCGAAGGTGACTATAATATTAAATTTGACAATGTAACCGAAGATACAGTTTCTGCCGGTCCCGTTGTCAATGTTAAGGTTCCCCATAATCAGGGACTTCCTCTTAATCCCGATTATACCTTTGACAATTTCGTTGTAAGCAAGAACAATCAGCTGGCTCATGCAACGGCATTAAAAGCAGCCGAATCACCCGGAGATATCTACAACCCTCTGTATATTTACGGAGACTCCGGACTCGGAAAGACTCATTTGATGCAGTCAATAGGTCATTTTATACTTGAAAACGATCCCGATAAGAAGGTTATGTACGTAACAAGTGACACATTTACCAATGAACTTATTGATTCAATAAGGACCGGTAATATGTCACCTGCCGCTTTTCGCGAAAAATACAGAAATACCGATGTCCTTCTTATAGATGATATACAGTTTATAATAGGTAAGGACAGAACTCAGGAAGAGTTTTTCTATACCTTTAATGCCCTGTACGAAGCCAAAAAACAGATAGTCATCACTTCAGACAAGCCTCCGAAGGACTTTACGACTCTCGATGACAGATATAAGTCAAGATTCGGCTGGGGTTTGATAGTGGATCTTACTTCACCCGACTATGAAACAAAGGTTGCCATTCTTCAGAAGAAGATAGATCTTAAGCAGAGTGAGGGAGCAAACATAGATATTGACGATGAAGTCATATCATACATGGCGGAAAACATCAATTCCAACATAAGAACCCTCGAAGGAGCCCTTACAAAGGTCATAGCTCTCGCAAAAATCCAAAGGATGCCCGCTACAAGGGAGCTTGCGGAATATGCTTTAAGGGATATCTGCACACCCAACCAGAAAAAAGTCATTACACCCGGTTTTATCATAGAGGTTGTTGCCGAACATTACCACATTACGGCTCCGGATATCCTTTCGCTTAAAAAGGATAAGAGCATTGCCCTTCCAAGACAGATAGCAATGTATCTTACCAGTGAATATACCGACTGCATCACATCGCGCATAGGTGAAGCCTTTAACAAGGATCATTCCACAGTAATCTACAACGTCAAGAAGATAAAGGAGATGAGGGAAAAGGACAGGGAGCTTGATGAAACCATAAAGATACTTATTAACAAGCTTAATCCCGATATGGTGTGATCTGTCCACATTATCAAACTTATAAACATTTGATATAATGTTGATAAGTTTATAAACCTTAAAAATGTTAATAATACCATAAAGCACATTTTCATAACTCTTATAAGCATGAAAGAATGGAAAATCAGGATCAAAAGCATCAAATTTTCCCAACATTTCATCAAATAGGAAAAGCATTTAAATACAAGCGTTTTAAGCACTTAACAACTTAACAACATACTCTACTACTACTAAACAAATATATAATAAAATATAAATATAAACGACCGGAGGTCCACAATGAAAATACTCTGTGAACAAAACAATCTCATAAACGGGATAAATATCGTACTTAAGGCAGTTCCTTCAAAGACAACAATGGAGATCCTTGAATGCATAAAGATCAAAGCTACAGATAATAAGATAACCTTTACAGGGAACGATATGTCACTCGGCATAGAGACGATCATTGAAGGTGAAATTATTGAAGAAGGAATAACCGTAGTTAACGCAAAAATCTTTTCGGATTTCATAAGAAGCCTTCCGAGTGAAGAGGTTGTTTTGGAAACAGACAAAGAAACCTTAAATATCAGATGCGGAAAGATCAAATTTAACGTACCTGTAAGAAATGCATCCGATTATCCTGAACTTCCTCAGATAAGTAAGGATAAATCGGCTGTTATGTCCCAGCAGACCTTAAGAAACATGATCAGGCAGACCGTTTTTTCAATATCTGCGGATAACGAAGCAATGAAGATCATGACAGGTGAGCTTTTGGAGATAAAGGGCAGGAAGCTTCGTTTAGTGGCTCTTGACGGACACCGTATTTCCTTAAGAAATGTCGAGCTTAATGAGGAATATGAGGATGTAAAGGTTATCATCCCGGGTAAGACTCTAAATGAGCTTGTAAAGATTCTTTCGGGTGAGTTTGAAGACAAGGTAACCATATATTTCAGTGAAAATCACGTATTATTTGAGATTACAAATACAATAATACTTTCAAGACTCATAGAAGGCGAGTATTATCTGGTTGACCGCATGATCTCGGGAGATTATGAGACAAAGGTAAACGTAAATAAGAGAAGGATGAGCGAGTGTATCGATAGAGCTCTTCTCCTTATAAAGGAAAATGACAAAAAGCCTCTTATATTCAACTTTAACGATGATCTGATGGATGTAAAGATAAGGACTCAGATCGGATATTATGAAGACAGGGTTGATACCAAAAAAGAAGGAAACGATATTGTCATAGCTTTCAGTCCGAAGTTTCTTTCAGAGGCTTTAAGGGTTATAGATGATGAAGATATTAATATATATATGATGAACGTAAAGTCACCCTGTATCATAAAGGATGATGATGAGACATATATGTATCTCATACTTCCGGTTAATTTCAACGCTGAATAGGTCGTGAGAATATGAAGAAAAAAATCAGGATCAAAGATGAATTCATAAAGCTGGGACAGGCTTTAAAGCTTTCGGGTGAAGCCGATACCGGTGTTGATGCAAAATATATAATAGAAGAAGGAAAAGTGAAGGTAAACGGCGAGGTAGAGATAAGGAGAGGCCGTAAGCTTTATAACGGCGATGTCTTTAGTGTAAACGATTCAGAAGTGACCGTTGTTTCCGCATCAGTTGAAGAAGCATAAATGATCATAAAAACACTTGAATTAAATAATTTCAGAAATTATGAAAGCTTAAGCATAAGCTTCAGCCCGAACGTAAGTATCCTTTACGGAAATAATGCACAGGGAAAGACGAATATCCTCGAAGCCCTGTTTGTGGCGGCTACCACCAAGTCCCAAAAGGGAAGCAGGGATAAGGATATGATAAGATTCGGGGAAAAAGAGTCTCATATCAGAGTTTTTCTGGAAGATAAAGATATATCAAGAAAAATCGATATGCATTTAAGGGAGAATAAGTCAAAGGGTGTTGCCATTGACGGTATCCCGATAAAAAAGGCCGCAGAGCTTTACGGACTGATAAACATAATATCGTTTTCACCGGACGATCTTTCAATAATAAAAGAAGGTCCTTCGGAAAGAAGACGTTTCTGTGATATGGAGCTGTGTCAGCTTGATAAGCTTTATATGCACAACATTACCGGATATATGAGGGCTCTTGACCAGAGAAACAATCTCTTAAAGCAGATACAGTCAAATGAAGAACTGAAGGATACCTTAAATATCTGGGAGGAGCAGCTTGTAAGCTTTGGTTCGTATATAATAGAAAAAAGAAGAGCATTCATATCGGATATTAATGAGATAGCTGCAGGTCTTCACAGTGTTTTAACGGAAGGAAAAGAAGAACTTAAGATAGAATATGTTCCAAATACGGATGAAGGAAGCTTCAAGAATACTCTTGTAAGTACCCGTAACAGGGATATAGCACTTAAGATGACGAACACCGGACCTCATCGCGATGATATTGTTTTTATGATAAACGGCGAGGATGCCAAAAAATACGGTTCCCAGGGACAGCAGAGAACTACGGCTCTTACCTTAAAGCTTGCGGAGATAGAGCTTGTAAAGAGAAGAACAAAGAATAATCCGGTCCTGCTCCTTGATGATGTATTATCGGAGCTTGACAGGAACAGACAGATAAAGCTGCTTGAGAATATAAGCGGAGTCCAGACCGTTATTACATGTACCGGTCTTGAAGAATTTGTAAAACAACGTATTAAATACGATAAAGTATACAGGGTTTGTAACGGTCATATCAGTGAAGAATCCTTATCATAAACCTGGAGGATAAGATGAGTGATAATGTAAATATCAATGAAAACGAAGAAATCCAGAATTACGGGGCGGAACAGATACAGATACTCGAAGGTCTTGAAGCTGTAAGAAAAAGACCCGGTATGTATATAGGAAGCACCTCTTTAAGAGGTCTTCATCACCTTGTATACGAGATTGTGGATAATGCTGTTGACGAAGCTTTGGCAGGAGTATGCAAGGAAATAAACGTAACAATCAACCCGGATAATTCCGTGACCGTTAAGGACGACGGACGTGGTATACCTGTTGAGATAAATGAGAAAAAGGGCGTATCCTCGGTAGAAGTAGTATTTACCATACTTCATGCCGGCGGAAAGTTCGGTGGTGGAGGATATAAGGTATCCGGCGGTCTTCACGGTGTAGGCGCATCAGTAGTAAATGCTCTTTCCGAGTGGCTCGAGGTAGTTGTTGAGAAAAACGGAAAGAAGTATTTTCAAAGATATGAATACGGAAAACCTCTTGAAAGCCTTAAGGAAATCGGCGAAAGTGACAGACACGGTTCGACTGTTACATTCCTTCCCGATAAGACCATTTTTGAAGAAACAATCTTTGAATTTGACACATTAAAACAGAGACTCCGTGAGATGGCCTTCCTTACAAAGGGACTTAAGATAACATTAAAGGATGCAAGAGAAGGACAGGAAAAGGAAAAGACCTTCCATTATGAGGGCGGTATTTCCGAATATGTCGAATATCTGAACAAAAACCAGAACGTTCTCTATCCCGAGATTATTTACTGTGAAGGTCAGAAGGGTGATGTAAGCGTTGAAGTTGCCATGCAGCACAATGACGCATACAATGAGAACTGCTACAGCTTTGTAAACAATATTACTACTCCAGAGGGTGGAACTCATTATACCGGCTTTAAGAATGCCCTTACAAAGACCTTTAACGATTATGCAAGAAATATGAAGCTGTTAAAGGAGAGTGAGGAGAATCTCTCCGGTGAGGACTTGAGAGAAGGTCTTGCTGCCATCATCAGCATAAAGATACCCGATCCCCAGTTTGAAGGACAGACCAAACAGAAGCTCGGAAACTCCGAGGCACGTGGCGCAGTTGATGCAATCGTAAGTGAAAAGCTTACATACTTCTTAGAGCAGAATCCTTCTGTAGCAAAGATAATAATCGAAAAGGCGGTATTGGCTCAGAGAGCAAGGGATGCCGCAAGAAAGGCAAGGGATCTTACCAGAAGAAAGACTGCGCTTGAAGGCATGAGCCTTCCCGGAAAGCTTGCGGACTGTTCGGATAAAAACCCTGAAAACTGTGAGATTTTCATAGTCGAGGGAGATTCCGCGGGCGGTTCCGCTAAGACTGCAAGAGACAGAGCTACCCAGGCTATACTTCCTTTAAGAGGAAAGATACTTAACGTTGAAAAGGCAAGACTTGACAGAATCCTCGGAAACGAAGAGATCAGATCCATGATAACCGCTTTCGGAACGGGTATTTCCGAAGATTTTGACATAAGCAAATTAAGGTATAACAAGATCATCATCATGACCGATGCCGATGTTGACGGCGCCCATATCAGTACGCTGATGCTTACCTTCCTTTACAGGTTCATGCCCGAGCTTATCAAGCAGGGACATGTATATCTTGCACAGCCGCCGTTGTATAAGATAGAGAAAAACAAGAATGTCTGGTATGCGTACAGTGACGATCAGCTTAACAACATAATGGTCCAGATAGGACGTGACAGCAATAACAAGGTTCAGCGTTACAAAGGTCTCGGTGAAATGGACGCCGACCAGCTCTGGGAGACTACCATGGATCCTTCTTCAAGAGTATTAAAGAAGGTTGACATGGATGAGGACAATATTGCCGAGCTGAATATCACATTTAATACTCTTATGGGAGACAATGTCGAGCCCAGACGTGAGTTTATAGAGGCTAACGCCAAATTTGTACAAAACCTGGATATTACCTGATATGATTCTAATGACATTGGAAATGATTCAATATGTGACCGGATTAGGATTAAAATCAAAGAAAACGGAGAATAAAAAATGGACGAAATCAGTTATGATCAGGTCAAAAATGTGGACTTAAAAGACACAATGGAGACTTCATATATAGACTATGCCATGTCGGTTATCGCCGCCCGCGCCCTTCCGGACGTAAGAGACGGCTTAAAGCCTGTTCAGCGTCGTATCCTTTACGCCATGGCAGAGCTTGCAAACTGGCCGGACAAGCCTCATCGTAAGTGTGCGCGTATCGTCGGCGATACAATGGGTAAATACCATCCTCACGGTGACAGCTCTATTTACGGCGCATTGGTTAATCTTGCCCAGGAATGGTCAACAAGATATCCTCTTGTTGACGGTCACGGAAACTTCGGTTCCGTAGACGGTGACGGCGCCGCAGCAATGCGATACACAGAGGCCAGACTCAGCAAGATAGCCGTTGAGATGCTTTCGGACATCAATAAAGATACCGTTGACATGATACCTAACTTTGATGAGACCGAAAAGGAACCGACTGTCCTTCCTTCAAGAGTTCCCAATCTGTTGATAAACGGTACCACGGGTATAGCTGTAGGTATGGCTACGAATATTCCTCCCCATAATGCAGGAGAGGTTATCGACGCAGTCGCTGCGATCATTAACAACAGGATAAACGAAGACAGGGAAACCTCTATCGAAGAGATAATGAAGATAATAAAAGGACCTGACTTCCCTACGGGAGCCATGATACTAGGCACCAGAGGAATAGAGGAGGCTTACAGGACCGGAAGAGGCAAGGTAAGGGTTCGTGCCGTAACAGACATAGAGCCTATGGCTAACGGAAAGAACCGTATAGTAGTTACCGAGCTTCCTTATCTTGTAAACAAGGCAAGGCTTATCCAGAAGATAGCTGAGCTTGTAAAGGATAAGAAGGTGGACGGCATCACAGAGATAAGAGATGAGTCCAGCCGTGAAGGTATGCGTGTCTGCATAGAGTTAAGACGTGACGCTAATCCTACTGTCATATTGAACCTTCTTTACAAGCATACGCAGATGCAGGACAGCTTCGGCGTAAACATGCTTGCGCTCGTGGACGGAGAACCTAAGGTTCTTTCCATGATCGACATACTTAAACTTTATATCAAACATCAGGAAGAGGTAGTTTCCCGCAGAACAAGATTCGATCTTGCAAAGGCGGAGGAATCCGCACATATCAAGGAAGGCCTGCTCAAAGCTCTTGATGTAATTGATGAGATAATAGCAATAATCAGAGCTTCCAAGAGTGCAAACGACGCAAAGGAAAAGCTCATGGGAACCTTTGGTTTTGACGATCCACAGGCTCAGGCAATCGTTGATATGAGATTAAGACAGCTTACAGGTTTGGAAAGAGAGAAGCTTGAGGCAGAATATGCCGATCTCATGGAAAAGATCAAGGAATACAAGGCAATACTTGGGGACGAGAAGATACTTCTCGGAGTTGTCAGGGACGAGGTAGAGGCAATAGGCTCAAAATACAGGGATAACAGAAGGACCTCCATAGGTTTTGACGAATATGACATTTCGATGGAAGACATCATTCCCGATGAGGATACCGTTATTGCCATGACAAAGAAGGGTTATATCAAGCGTATGACTCTTGACAACTTTAAGAATCAGCACAGAGGCGGCAAGGGCATAAAGGGCATGCAGACCTTGGATGACGATTACATTGAAGATCTGTTTATGACCACGAACCACCATTATATCATGTTCTTTACCAACAAGGGACGTGTATTCAGGCTTAAAGCCTACGAGATTCCCGAAAGCTCAAGGACAAGCCGCGGTACCGCCATAGTTAATCTCATACAGATAACCGGAGATGAGAAGATAACGGCTACCATAACCGTAAGAGGCTTTGACTTTGACAGCTTCCTGCTTATGGCTACCAAGAACGGTATCATAAAGAAAACAAGACTTTCAGAATATGCAAATATCCGTAAGGGCGGCCTGATCGCCATAACCTTAAGGGATGATGACGAGCTTATCGGAGTTAAGTGTACCGATGATAAGAGTGACGTATTCCTTATCTCCAAGTACGGACAGTGTATCAGGTTCTACGAGCATGACGTAAGGATCACCGGCCGTCAGTCGATAGGCGTTATCGGTATGAACCTTGAGGATACGGATGAAGTTGTTGCAATGCAGCTTGACAATCAGGGTGCATTCCTGCTTACCGTTTCAGAGTTTGGTTTCGGAAAGATGACTTCAATAGCCGAATTCGGAGTTCAGCACAGAGGCGGCAAGGGCGTTAAATGTTATAAGATAGTTGAAAAGAGCGGAAATCTGGTCGGAGCAAAGGTTATGAACCGTGAGAGCGGAGAGATCATAATGATGACCAACACCGGTACGACCATCAGGCTTTCCGTTGCAGATATCAGTGTGATCGGAAGAAATACAACAGGTGTCAAGCTCATAAGCGTAGATGCTTCGAATGATGTATTTGTAGCAAGCTTTGCAAGAGTAAAAGAGACGGAAAACGATGCCGATATCGATATGGAGCACATATCCCCCGAGGAGATCATAGAGTCTGAGTACAGCGAAGAGGAACAGGAAAAGGAAGAAGAAACCGCTGAAGAAGAATCTTATGAAAATGATGAAACAAACGGGGAAGAGGAATAAAACATGAGGGAAATCAGTACAGAACAGATTACTCTTGCGGTAAAAAAGATGTGTATTGACGCTAACCTGTATCTTGCGCAGGATATGAAAAACGCATTACTGCAGGCCGGCGAAAAAGAAGAAAACGTTTTAGGCAAAAAGATACTCGGTCAGTTAAAGGAAAACCTTGAAATAGCAGGTAACGAAAACATCCCTATCTGCCAGGATACAGGTATGGCGGTAGTGTTTGTGAAGCTCGGTCAGGAGGTCCATATTGTCGGAGGAAGCTTTAACGGAGCCATAAACGAAGGCGTAAGACAGGGATACACCGAAGGTTATTTAAGAAAATCGGTTGTTAATGATCCGGTAATCAGGAAAAATACCGGGGATAATACGCCCGCCATCATACATACCGAGATAGTTGACGGGGAAGGGCTTGAGATAACCCTTGCACCCAAGGGATTCGGCAGTGAGAACATGAGCAGGGTGTTCATGCTCAAACCCGCAGACGGCTTAGACGGTATAAAGAATGCGGTAATAACGGCAGTTAAGGATGCAGGTCCGAATGCCTGTCCTCCCGTGGTAGTCGGTGTAGGCATAGGCGGGGATTTCGAAAAAAGCGCATTGCTTGCAAAGAAGGCATTAACTAATAAGCTTAATTCGGTACATTCTTACTTTGACGATGTAACCGCCGGTAACGGATTTTCCAAGGACGTGATCCCCGACAATGCTTATCTGTCAAAGCTGCAAGAGGAGCTTTATACCGAGATAAACGATCTTGATATCGGCCCCGGCGGTATGGGCGGAAAGTTTACATGTCTCGGTATCAACATAGAGGTTTACCCTACCCATATTGCAGGTCTTCCGCTGGCAGTAAACATGTGCTGCCATGTAAACAGGCACGTGACTGTTGTTCTGTAGTCTGTCGGAGGGTGAGATTAGTTAAATTAGTGTCATCCTGAGCGTTAGCGAAGGATCCTAAAAAAGGTAAGAAAAATGGATTATAATATTAAGCTTCCCTTTAAGGAGGAAGAAATATCAAAAATAAAAGGCGGAGATGTTCTTTATCTGAACGGAACGGTTTATTCCGCAAGGGATGCGGCTCACAAGAGAATGTATGACGCCATAAATGAATATATGGAAAAAACCGGAAAAAAGCCGTCGGAGATAAGCTCGGCCGAATTGTACGAAAACGGGATCACACCCATAGATCTTATGGGTGCGGTTCTTTATTATCTCGGACCTACTCCGGCAAGACCCGGACAGGTGATCGGTTCGGCAGGACCGACGACCTCTTCACGTATGGATAAATATACACCGCTGCTTTTGGACTTAGGCTTAAAAGGCATGATAGGAAAAGGGAAGCGCAGTGAAGCCGTATGTACTTCCGTTCAGAAGAACAAAGCAATATATATGGGAGCGACCGGAGGAGCCGGGGCACTTCTTTCAAAATGTATAAAGAGCAGCGAAGTGATAGCATACGATGACCTTGGAACCGAAGCCATACGAAAGATGGAAGTTGAGAACTTTCCCGTAACCGTGCTGATAGACAGTTCCGGAGTTAAATTCAGGGTATGAGCATATGAGCTTTGTAGAATTTGAGCATGTAAAAAAGGTTTATCACATGGGCGAGGTTGATATTGAAGCCCTGCGTGATGTTAACCTGACGGTTGAAAAGGGCGAGTTTGCCGTAATAGTAGGAGCGAGCGGAGCCGGAAAGACGACCATTCTGAATATCCTGGGCGGCATGGATACCGCAACATCGGGAAAGGTTATCCTTGACGGGGAGGATATATCAAAGGCAACGACCAAAAAACTTACGACATACAGAAGGCATGATATAGGATTTGTATTTCAATTCTATAATCTTGTACAGAACCTGACCGCTCTTGAAAACGTAGAGCTGGCATCCCAGATCTGCAAGGATCCGATAGATGCGATGACGGTTTTGGAACAGGTTGGACTTAAGGACCGTGCATTTAATTTTCCTGCCCAGCTTTCGGGCGGTGAGCAGCAGAGGGTTGCGATAGCAAGGGCTCTGGCCAAAAATCCTAAGCTCCTGTTGTGTGACGAACCGACAGGTGCGTTGGATTACAATACAGGAAAGCTTGTTTTAAAGCTTTTGCAGGACACCTGCAGAAATACGGGAATGACGGTCATAGTGATCACACATAATCAGGCGCTTACAGCCATGGCAGACCGTATAATAACCGTTAAAAGCGGTATGATAACAGACATGAGAAAAAATGAGAACATAGTGTCTGTAGAAAACATAGACTGGTAGCATCAAGAGGAAAAGTAATGAATAAAAACATGTGGCGGACTACCTTAAGGGAAATCCGTGCCAGTCTCGGCAGATATCTGGCAATTTTTGCGATAATAGCACTCGGCGTTGGCTTCTTTTCAGGACTTAAGGTCTCCAGAGAAGCTTTTTTAGATGCAGGAAACAGCTTTATAGCAGATAATAATATGTTTGATTTCCGTCTGGTATCGACTCTGGGACTTACCGGAGACGATCTGGAAGAGGTAAGGAAGCTGTCCGGAGTGGAGTTTGCATACGGGGCTTATCAGGCCGACGCCATAGTTAAGGACGGAGAAAAGGAATTTGTTGCCCGTTTTCATTCCGAGGATGAAAATGTAAACAAATTAAGCTTAACGGCAGGGCGGCTTGCCGAAAAACCAGGTGAGATCGTAGCAGATGCAAGACATTATAATGCAGGCGATATAGGAAAGCATATTTCCATATCGGAAAACAACAAGCAGGAAATCTCCGGAAGGTTTAAAACGAAGGAATATGAGATTGTAGGGATTGCATATTCAACGCTGTATCTCAACTATGAACGTGGAACAACCTCCGTCGGGAACGGAAGCATATCCTGTTTCTTTTTTATGACCGCGGACAATTTTGATCTGCAGGTATATACGGACATATATGTCACGATGTCAGATAAATATGAGATCTATTCGGATGAGTACAATGATATGATCTCTTCGGGAAAAGACAGATTTAAAACCTTTCTGGAGGAACAGTCCGAGAAAAGATTCAAGCCCCTGTCAATTTTCCCGGGACAGAGTATAGAGCTTTTAAAACCTTCGCTTTTCGTTCTTACAAGAAGTGAAAATATAGGTTATGTCTGTTTTGAAAACGATTCTTCGATAGTTGAAGGGATCGCGGTGGTATTTCCCGTTTTCTTCTTCCTGGTTGCGGCACTTGTCTGTGTTACCACCATGAGCAGGATGATCGAGGAGCAGCGTACCCAGATCGGAGTGTTAAAGGCTCTTGGGTACAGCGATGCCGTTATCATGGGTAAATATATGATCTATTCCGGAAGTGCGGCTCTTATAGGCTGCATCGGAGGCTTTTTTTTGGGCTGTAAGGTCTTTCCCGCCATTATCTGGAAGGTTTACGGACTTATGTACGGCTTCAGCGAGATCAAATTTGTATTTAATCCCCTGCTTTTCCTTATATCTCTTGCGGTAGCCGTTTTTTGCTCTGTCGGGACAACCTGGATTTCATGTAAAAAGGATCTGAAGATGATGGCTGCCGGTCTTATGAGACCGAAGGCTCCGAAAACAGGAAAAAGGATCTTCCTTGAAAGAATAGGCTGGATATGGAGAAAAATACCGTTTCTTCATAAGGTCTCGATCAGGAATGTTTTCCGGTACAGGGGAAGATTCTTCATGATGATGCTCGGAATAGGCGGATGTGCCGGGCTTCTTGTTACCGGTTACGGGATAAGGGATTCCATAACGGAAATAGCGGAGGAGCAGTATTCCCGGATCCTGGTCTACGATGAGCTTGTCAATTTCTCTGAAGAAATGAAAGAGGATGATCTTTCGGAGTTTTATAAAACCTTTGAGGACAAAACGGAAACTTTCATGCCGATTTATCAGACATCCGTCGATCCCGTTGATACGGGAGCTTTCAGGTCTGTAAATTTGACGGTCCTTTACGGTGAGGATAAATGGAAGGATGTTCTTTTACTGCATGATGATGACGGAAATCAGCTGGAATATCCGAAAGAAGGTGAAGTTATCCTTACGGAAAACGTCGCCAAGGCAAATTCCGTAAAGACCGGCGACTACATTACTTTCAGGGATTCGGGTTACCATGAGCTAGAGCTTAAGGTAAGCGGTATCTGTGAGAATTATTTTAATTCCTATGCATATATCGGGAGTGCAACTTACAAGAATCTGATAAAAGAAGATCCGCCTTACCGTTCGGCCTTTATTGTTGTTAAAAACGGGACAGATCTTCATGAGGCGGCGGCATCGTTTATGAATGACAAGAGAGTCAGTGCGGTATCCGTTAATGCCGATACGCGTGAAATGTTCTCAAAAATGATGCAGACCATGAACTATATCGTTATTCTTGTCATAGCGTGTGCCGCGGCGCTTGCGTTTATTGTACTTTATAACCTGACGAATATTAACATTACCGAGCGTATACGCGAGATTGCAACCATAAAGGTACTGGGATTTTATGCCGGAGAGACGGCTTCTTACGTATTCCGTGAAAACATGGCGCTTACCCTTATGGGAGCCGTCGTAGGGCTTCCGATGGGTATAGCTCTTCACAGGTACGTTATGTCAAACATAAAAATAGAGATGGTAACCTTTGATATTCATGTCAACGGGATAAGCTTTGTTTATGCTGTCCTTTATACCATTGCTTTCGCATTGTTTGTCGACCTTGTCATGTATTTTAAGCTGGCAAAGATAAATATGGCGGAATCTTTGAAGTCGGTGGAGTGACGAAGGCCGGATGAGGAATTTATGGAATATGAGATTATAAAAAGCAACAGAAAAACAATGGCAATAAGCGTCGATGCGGACGGCAATGTTGTCGTAAGAGCACCTATACGCATGCCCGACAGGGAAATCCGGAAATTTGTCAGCGAGAAATACGACTGGATAGAGGCAGCAGTCAAAAAAGCCTTGGAGAAAAAAGCAGCCGAACCGGAGATTGTTCCTTTATCGATGATAGAAATAAAAGAACTTGCGGATAAGGCACTTAAAGTGATCCCTGAGAGAGTCCGGTATTATGCCGGGAAAATGGGCGTTACCTACGGACGCATTACGATCAGGAACCAGCGTTCGCGCTGGGGAAGCTGTTCAAGCAAAGGCAATCTGAATTTTAACTGCCTGCTCATGCTCACCCCTATGGAAGTAATAGACAGTGTCGTGGTTCATGAGCTGGCTCACAGGCGTGAAATGAATCATTCGTCAAGGTTTTACAACGAAATCCTCAAAGTATTCCCGGACTATCATATCTGGGATAAATGGCTGAAGGAACACGGAAATATTATTATGAAGAGGATGTCAAAAAACTTATGGAAAAAGTTCTAAAGACATGATATAATAAAATGGATTTATAGTTGTACTATTATCAGTCAAATAGTATTGACCGCGCACTGTTCAATCGGTTTACGACAGCACCAGAAAGGAGAACAAAATGGGTATTGGGATTCCTGAATTAATAGTTATTCTGCTGGTAATTTTGCTTTTTGTGGGACCTAAGAAATTACCGGAAGCGGGAGAATCACTCGGAAAAGCATTGCGATCGTTTAAAAAAGCAATGTCGGGTTCAGAAGAAAAAACCGTAAATAATACAGTAAAGACAGAGGAAACAGAAGTTCATAGTAATGTTCAGGACTAACTGAAACGGATAATGGGAATGATAGGATTCTTTATTAAATTCCGACGGAAGATCATTGGTTTTCTGTTTTTATTTGTTGTTTTGATAATAGCGGCATATTTTATTTCGCCATATATTATCGAGAAGATCAAGGTATTGCTGGAAGATCATCAGCTTTATCAGACGGAAGTGGCTGAAGGATTCATAATCAGAGTTAAGATATCCTTCATGTGTGCAGTTGTCGTATCTGCTTTCATAGCTTTGTTTATTGTTTTAAAGATCAGGAAAAGCAAACTGATTCTTTTGGTTTTGATCGGCGCGGGGATACTGTTTGTTCTGGGAGCGTTATTTTCATATTTTGTTTTGCTTCCTTCTGCGATAAAAATGTTATGTTCACTGCTTCCCTACGAGATGCATATCGGTTTATCCTCGTTTATAACTTTTTGCGCGGTTATGATGCTGGTGCTTGGAATTATGTTCGAGGAACCGCTGGTTATATATGTATTATATCGGGCAGGGATAATAAAACCTGAATTTTTAAGATCAAAACGTAAGCTTATATATATAATCGTATTAATAGCGATGGCTGTGATCACCCCTTCTCAGGATGCTGTAACGCTGATCATCTCAATGATTCCGTTTGTTGTTTTATATGAAGGCGCCCTTTTATGGATCAGCCTGCTTGAAAGAAAGAAGAAAAATGGATAATAATGATGCCCCGCTTACAGAACATTTAACCGAATTAAGAAAAAGACTTATAATATGCATCGTAGCTTTTTTTCTGATTTTTCCGGTAGCATTTTATTACTCCGAACAGGTTTGTGACTATATTTTCTCCGTCTTAACGGATATGGGCTGTAAGATATATTTATACGGAATAACCGATGCCTTGGTTATCAGGATAAGTATTTCCCTGATAACTTCGATCATAGTCGAACTTCCTCTGATCGTTTTCGAATTATTCAGATTTATCTTTCCCGGGCTGAAAGATAACGAAAAGAAGACGGTGGTATGTCTGACGGTGGCCGTTTCAATATGTTTTTTTGTTGGCTCGATCATTTTTATGTTATTGCTTGCACCCTTGATCATCAGGGCGTGGCTGCAATATGACTACAGTGTTCCAGATCGTATTTCCGCAAAAAAGTTTTATAATGCATGGCTGTTATGCACATGTATCAGTGGGGTGATTTTCTGTATCCCGATCCTGATCTTTTGTATAGTGAGGCTGCGAAAAAGAATGGGTTATTGATCTATGACAGATAATGAGATATTTTTTATCCGGGATGAATCAGGTCCCATAATATATGCTCCGCTTAAAGGTTTTTCCGCAAGGGTAAACGATGCTTGCATTGAAGCTGTAGAACACAGACTGTTCGGAGAAAAAGAACGGACAGAAGATAAAGCGGTTCTTGAATATCTTGATTCTTTCGGGCTGTTCGACAGGGTTGAATTACTCAAAAGAAACCCCACGCTTCCAACAGAATTAACCCTGTTTCCTTCTGACGGGTGCAATCTCGGATGTATATACTGTTATGCCGACTGTAAAGAGATAAAACATATAATGCCCCTTCAGATGGGTAAAACCGCCATAGATCATATCATTAAAAAAGCAAAGGAAAAAAATGACGGATCTGTTGTGATCAAGTTTCACGGAAACGGTGAGCCGTTTACTGCTTTTGATGTTGTAAAAGAATTAAGCAGATACGCTAAAGAAAAAGCAGCCGAACAGGGAATCACCGTCATACTGACAGTTGTAAGCAACGGATTTTGGAATAAGGAAATTCTTTCCTGGGTTATAGAAGAAATCGACGATATTTCAGTTTCGTTTGACGGGAACATGGAAGTCCAGAACCTTCAGCGTCCGACACTTTCGGGGAAAGAAAGCTATACGGTCGTGGATAATGTACTTCGTAAGCTCTCTGAACATAAAAAGTCATTTGGGATCAAGGTTACCGTAACCGCAGGAAGCATCTCAAAAATAGTCGATTTCGCAGAACATATTTCGAATGCATATCCCGGGTGCAGATGGGTTCAGTTTGAACCGGTCTGGAATACAGGCAGATTTTCCGGAGCAGTCGACAAAGAATTCGATCATGACTTGTTTGCGGAGGAGTTTATCCGGGCAGATAAACTTTATGGAGACCGAATACATCCGGTTTATGCGACAGCAGATATAGATAATCTTCGTATATGTCATTGCGAGGCCTCAAATGATCAGATGATATTGACCGCACAGGGACTGATTTCAGCTTGTTATGAGGTATATGACAGAAGCGATCCCAGATCAGATGTTTTTGTCTATGGCAGATATGAGGAAAAAAGTGACAGCTTTATTTTCAATGAAAAAAAACGTATATCCCTGCATGATCTGAATATTTACAACAGACCATACTGCAAGGATTGCTTCTGCAAATATCATTGTGCGGGTGACTGCAGCGCCAAACTATGTTCCGGTTCCGGTATGAATTCGTTTAACGGTAGTGAGCGATGTAATATAACAAGAAAAATAACAGCGTATATGATAGGAAAAGGGTTGCCGGTTTAGTGACAGCGGCAGAAAGGAGTAAATGTGACAAGGCGTGAGTTTTTAAAAGGTACGGCAGGATTTGTCCTTCTTTGCGGGCTCGGATTCGGAGCGACATCGCTGCCTTCTGCTCTTACATCGGTGGATGTAGAAGATTCCAAAGGTCCGCTTCTGGTAAACGAGATCACATACATACAAACTCTGGAAGGCGGAGACGCTTATCTCGATGGAGAACTGGCCTTTAAAGTAAACGGGCTGGGTTACCGTCTTCTTAAATACGCTGACGGCAGGCATACCCTTGAGGATGTTATAAAAAATATCGATCGCCCGGAAATAGCGGAGGATATTGTTGATTTTTATATCACGCTGGGCAAGGCAGGTTTTCTTCAGAACAGGGTGGAGGTAAGTAAATTATCCGATGAGTATAAAACAGTCTGAGTTATTTTTGATAAGAGATGAAAAAAGCCCCATATTATATGCTCCTCTTAAACAGCTTTCCGCCAGGCTCAACGAATCCGCGGTCGATTCTGTTATAAGACGAATAAATGGAGAAAACTTACTGCCGGAGGATGAACCTGTCATCGAGATCCTTGAAAATCATGGATTTTTTAATGAAGATATAATAAAGGAGGATATTGCAAGACCTGTAACGGAAGTGACCTTGTTTATTTCGGATGGCTGTAATCTCAGATGCAGATACTGTTATGCATCCGCAGAAAAGATCAGGCACACCATGCCGGCCGAGGTCGGAAAGGCCGCTGTTGATTATATTGCAGATAATGCGATTTCTTCCGGAGAAAAGGATATTTATGTAAGTTTTCACGGAAACGGAGAACCCTTTACCGCGTTTCCCGTTATGAAAAAAATCTGTGAATATGCAAAGGAAAAAGCGGACAATATGGGTTTGAAGGTTACTTTTTCTGTTGCGAGCAACGGCTGCTTTAATGATGAGATAGCCGACTGGGTAATGGCATGGATGGATAATGTCAATATTTCGTTTGACGGACCTGAGGATCTGCAAAATGCCCAGAGACCTTTTCCTGACGGAAGCCCCAGCTTTCCAAATGTCGACAAAACCTTAAGACGGCTGAATGATGCCGGAAAACCTTTTGGTATAAGGACAACGCTTACTTCGGAAAGTGTTACACGACTCCCCGAGATTGCGGCTTTTATAAAGGATAATTATCCCGATTGTAATCAACTTCATGTTGAACCGGTTTGGGAATCGGGAAGGAGTATTAAATCCATGGTACATACTCCTGATGCCGCAGTATTTGTTGACTCCTTCATTAAGGCGAAAAAAGTATTGGAGAAAACCGGTATCGGTCTGACCTTTTCCACATTGAAAAATGAAAACCGGTCAATATACTTTTGCAGTGTATCAAAGGATTCTTTCGTGGTAACAGCCGACGGGCTTGTAACAGCATGTTATGAAGTCTGTGAAGAATGTGATGAAAGAGCTTTCCCGTTTATTTATGGGAAATATGACCCTTCGATAAACGATTTTGTCTTTGATGATAAAAAGAAAGAAGCGCTGCATCGCTTAAAAGTAACAAATATTCCCTATTGCAAAGATTGTTTCTGCAAATATCACTGCGCAGGCGATTGTCCGGCAAAACTGATCGGAAACAAAGAACCGGCAGAACATCAGGGAAGCACCCGATGTGATATGACAAGGGCGCTGACACTTCATCAAATTGCCGCCGAACTGGATAATATAGAAGAATAGGTATTCTTGAGGAGGGAAAATACATGATAAATGACAGGATTAAATCCGGGGATGCAGATAAAAAAATCCCAAAGCCGGAGATTTCGATCATCAAAAACGGAGACTCGATATATAAACCCGGTATGAAGACATATTTTGTCGAAACAAAGGAGGGTAAAGAAAGCGATTCTTCGGGAGTCCTTCAGACGGGAAAAATGAAAACCATAACCGAAACAGTGTGTATATGTGACAGGGTTTGTACCTGTAATCCGCAGTGTTCCTGTCAGGGAAACTGTTCCTGTAACAAAGTCTGTTCCTGTCAGTCAAACAGAATTACAAGCTGTACCTGCAATAAGGTTTGTACTTGCTATCCTGTCCATTGAATATACGGAGGCAGCCTATGAAAAGAATAAAAAACTATAAAGTGTTGATAATCATTTTGGGGTTATCGGTATTTGTTCTTGCTGCATGCTCAGCTTCATCAAAAAAAGAAGCCTCTCCGACTATCAGTCCGACGCAGACTACGGATAATCCGGCTTCGTCCCAGCCAGAGCCCTCTTCACCGGAATCCGAAAAAAAGGATGTTCCTGTTTTTAGCACCACTACGGAGAAAAACGGCATCAAGTTGTCTTTTGTGAACGAAACGACTTTAAGCGAATGGGAGAAGGAAGGGAAGTTCACCGTTTATAAAGGAAATCTTGCATTATATGATTCCCTGCTTCTTGACGGGTCTTCCGCCGGCATCGACCTGATAACCGATACACGGGAATATAAGGAAAAGAAAAAGATTGGCGTGTCTTTTGACGGAGGAAATTCCGAACAGGTATCCAAAATTCTTTCGGAATGCGGTTTTTTCTTTAATGATGCAGTATATAATCCTTATTATCTGCTCGTAAATAACGATAAAAAAAGAGCCATATTACTTTTTGAAGGCGAGATGGATAAATCGGAAGAAACAAGGTTTATAGAACAAAAGGATGAAAAATTATTAATATGCTTCCTTTCAGATGCCGATGCAGGGAAGATCACGTCTGCAGATTTGAGCAAAACGCATCCGAATATTAATCCTTTAAGCTACAATGCGACCGATACGGAGTCTGCGGATTCATATTTTGAGAAAGCCAATTCTCTTTATAAGGATGGAGATTATACCGCTGCCGAAGGATTTTATCTTTTTGCATTGAATAAAAAAGATGATCTCTCTAAATATAAAACGGATGATGTTTTGAATAATCTGGTCTTGGCCAGGCTTCAGCTTGAGAAAAACGAAGATGCCTTAAAAATGGCATCAGATCTGGTATCAAGGAATTCAATCTATGATGTGGGTGAAATAAAGGACGCATACGGTTATTTGATCAATCTGCTGGTAGCGATGCATGCAAATAAGCTTGATCTTGACGATAATGAATACCTTGAAGAAATAGGAGTTTATCTTATAGAAATCGAAGACTTGCTGATGAGCATAGCCGATGACAATCCCGGAGAATTTGTTCATTTTATGACAGCATTTATATATAATGAAAAATACATAGAAATGGAGAAAGAAAACGGATCAGAAGAAGATCTAGAATATATTATGGATGTTCTAAATGAGTTGAACTACAAAGAAAACGAGACCTTTGGCAACTATGATGAAGATATCGAAGAACTGAAAACCTATCTCTCGGCAAAACTGGAAGAACTTTACAGCACAACTTCTTAAAAAGGACAGAAACATAATGAAAATAGCGATCATACGTCCGTTATATGATCAGGAGGAAGAGGAATTTCAGGAGCCTTGCGGAGCTCAGGCCATATGCGGGTTTTTAAGAGATAACGGATATGAATGCAAGGTATTTGACAGAAGGATAGGAATAACAATACAGAGTATTTTGGATTATGCTCCCGATTGTGTCGGATTTTCTGTAATGACTGAAGGGGATATGCCGGATACTCTGAAAATATTGTTAGACCTGAAGAAGGGTTGCAGGTATTTTTTTGCCGGAGGACTGTTTGTAACGACAGAAAACAATAAGGCAAAAGCTCTTTTTCCGGAAGGTACTTTTCTTATTTCCGGAGAAGGTGAGATAGCTGCGCTGAATTTCTTAAGATCATTGGAAAACAAACCGGTTTTCCCGAAAAAAATACTTCATCCCAATGATTGGTCTTTTCAGTCAAGAGATAACCTCGGGATTTATCTGGAAAAAGGCGGCGTGCTTAATATCAGATCTTCGCGAGGCTGCAGAGGTTGCTGTACATTTTGCACTACTCCGGGATTACCTGCCGAATACAGAAAATTTGAAACACGGGATATTGGTCTGGTAGTTGATGAGATAGATAAAGCCATGCCTTATATGTCAAGCCCGGTCGTTAATTTTACGGATGATGAGTTTGGTGATCTGAACAGGATAGAAGAACTTGTAAATGAGCTGGGTAAAAGAAATCTTAAAGTGGCTTTTTCTCTTGAGCTAAGAGCTTTTGAAATAATCAAGGCAAGTACCGGCATATGGGACAAGCTTCATAAAGGCGGTCTTTGCAGGATTTTCACAGGACTTGAAAGCATAAATGTGGAAACCTTAAAAAGCTGGAAGAAAAACGTAAGACCGGATAAGCTTATCGAACAGATTGGGGAATGCAGAAAAAACGGGATTATATGTGAAACCGGATATATACTTTGGCATCCCGGACAAACTGTTTACAATGCACTTGAAGAGATCAGGGAATTACACTTACACGGTCTTTTTTCACCGAAAACCGCCAGCTCCAGACTGTATCTTTTCCCCGGAAGCGAACTCCATAATGCCTATGGAAAAAAAGGTGTATATCCTGCTCCGCTTACAGATGAAACCCTAATGTATTATGAAAGAGTACAAAATCTGATTTCTCCGTTGTTCGATCTTCAGAACAAATGCGGGATACATCTTATACATGAAGCCTGTTTGGCTTATCTTTCCGGAAATGAAAGTAAAAAAGACAGGATCCTTGCTTTACAGAAAGAGATAAACCGGATTGCTTTCGATACTGTAATAAGTATGGAAGCTCCGAACGAAAGCATTATCACGGATTTGAGGAGAGAAACGGATGAGATATGCTGCACCGGTTAACTCTGCCGATGAAGTAGAAAAGTTATATGAAGCCGGAGCTGATGAATTATACTGCGGCTTTTTTGACGTTGAATGGCAAAAATCGTACGGCAGACATGACAGTATCAGCAGGAGGCAGGGCGAGGCAAATTATGCTTCTTTTGACGAACTGGCAAAAACTGTGTCCGAAGCATCAAAACTCCATATGCCTGTATACCTTGCGGTAAATTCAAGGTATACCCGGCTGCAGTACGATTCTGTTTTGGAACTGATAAGAAAATGGCAGGCTGTCGGGGGTAACGGAATAATAATAAGGGATATAGGATTACTCGACAGGCTTAACGGGATAAAGACCGGTAGCGGATTAAAATTAATAGTCTCTTTGCTTTTTCCGGTATTTAACAGGTTTGCTGTCGGATTGTTAAAGGATTATGGCGTATCCAGAATAGTGCTTCCCCGCTCTTTAAGTGTCAGCGAGATGAAACTTATCTGTTCCGAATCTAAAGACATTGAATTTGAAGCCATGGTCATGGGTGATAAATGCAGGATGATCGACGGGTTTTGCAGAAGCATTCATGCGGATTCTTCAAGAAAAACTTTCAGTGAAATCGATTATTCCGAGGGATGTGTCCATTTATGTACGCAATACGCCAGGAGCCAGGAAGATCCCTGTGCCGCATGTCTTATTTCCGAGATAGAAAATGCCGGCGTTTCTGTTGGGAAAATCGGAGGGCGGGGCTTACCTCTTGAGAAAAGGATAGAGTGGTTAAGGTTTTTAAAAGACTCCCAACGTCTTTCGGATGAAGATAAGAAAAAGTCTTATTTAAACACTTTCTCCCATAACTGTATTTGCTACTATGAGAATTCCAATGATTGTATTTGTTACTATGATAAAAATATGACATCGGATATAACGGAGACACAGATCTGTGAGTACAGTTATTTATCGGAAAACATGATCGGGCATCACAGCTGTATCGGAGCACTGAATGATATTAAAAAATATCTTGATAACTCGGATAAAAATGAACAAAGCGATCCGGTGTTTGTATTTCCTCCGATAACACCGGCATATTGTACTGAATTTCAAACCCTTATCGAATTGATCTGTTGCAGATACACGGATCATAAAGCAGAGATTGTATTAAATGATTACGGAGCTGCGGTCTATTGCGGAAAGCTGAAGACAGAAGGGATGCTTAAAGCAAAGCTGACCTTGGGGCTGCTGCTTTCGGGACAGGATACCGATCCGTTTTACGAGGCAATAGAGAGTGCCGATGCGGATACTCGTAAGGATAAAGAAAAAATCCTTAAGCACTTGTCAGAGCCATCGGTGTTTTCTCAAACAAAGTTTATGGATAAATACGGGATAAGCGGCATAGAACTATGCAGGCAGCCGATAACTATTAACCGTCGGCATACAGCCTATGAAAAATATAATATCAGACTATATGATATTTCTGTCTTAAGTGTTAAGGCATGTTGCGGAAACTGTAAGAAATGCGGTGAAACCCCGGTTATAAGATACGACAGAAAAATCTTTTCAGACAGAAATCTTTTGTTATACAGGTAATTACATCAACCGGTGGGACGGTTCTCTGATCGAGATTGATCAAAGAACCGTCCCGCCGATTGATCATGATACATTCTTAAACTGAGCCATGTACAGTTCGTAATACTCGCCGCGTTTTGCGATAAGCTCGGTAGGTGTTCCGCTTTCGACTATGCCGCCACGGTCCACAACAAATATCCTGTCGGCGTTCTGTATGGTGGACAGTCTGTGAGCTATGACAAAAGAGGTTCTGCCTTTAAGCAGCTTTTCGATACCCTGCTGGACAAGAATCTCCGTGTGGGTATCGATACTGGAGGTTGCCTCATCAAGTATCAGTATCCTGGGATTACTGACCATTGTTCTTGCAAAAGCTATGAGTTGCCGCTGGCCGGCAGACAGTCCCGTACCGCGTTCGCTGAGCTCGGTATCATATCCCTTTTCAAGCTTCATGATGAACTCATGTGCATTAACAGCCTTTGCTGCTGCCTCAACCTCTTCATCGGTTGCGTCAAGTCTTCCGTAACGGATATTCTCCCTTATGGTTCCTGTGAAAAGGAAGTTGTCCTGTGTCATGACGCCCAAACGGCTCCGAAGGGAATCCAGAGCCACATCCTTGATGTCGTAACCGTCTATCATGACTTTGCCGCCTTGTACATCATAAAACCTTGATATCAGGTTGATAACCGTACTTTTACCTGCGCCCGTGGGGCCTACGAGAGCTATCGTTTCACCGGGTTTAACTTTGAAGCTCACATCATGGAGTACATCCGGGTCGTCATCATAATGGAAGTTTACATGGTCAAATTCTATTTCACCTTTTACATCGGTAAGCTTTACGGCGTTTTCATCATCATAGATCTCAGGTTTTGTATCAAATATCTCAAATATACGTTCGGCTCCCGCAATATTGGTGATCATCTGATTGTAATAATTACTGAGGTTCATGACCGGCTGCCAGAACATACCAATGTAGGATCCGAAAGCCACAAGCGTTCCGACCGAGACATTTTCTATACCTACAAATTGTATGCCGATAAGATACATTGCTATAAGTCCGGCGGCCCAGCAGATATCTATGACCGGACCGAAAAGATCGGCCCAGTGGCATGCCGAAACAAAGGCATCGCAATGTTCATCCGTCAGTTTGTCAAAGGTTTTCTGGGTTTCATCCTCTGCATGAAAGCTCTGTATCACACGGATACCGGCAATATCCTCATGAAGAAATGCGTTTAGATTTGAGCTTTTCTTCCTGAAATTCTGCCAGCCCTTGTGTGAACGTTTCTCAAGGAAGGATACTCCGCAGACCATGACAGGCAGGCTCCAAAGAGCCGCAAGACCGAGTCTCCAATCTTTGATAAGCATTATGGCTATAACCGCGATTATCGTTATTGCATCCGGGATAAGGGTTGTCACACTGTTTGAAAGGACATCCTTTAAGGAATTTACATCTCCCATTATACGGGAAAGGATCTTTCCTGTGGGTCTCCCGTCAAAGAAACCAAAGCCCAGAGTCTGTATGTGTTCATAAAGCTGTTGCCTTATCTTTAATACTATCTCGTTTGACATCTTTGCCATCAGATACATCCTTAGCTTGATGAGCAGAACAAGACTGACGTTAAGAATTGCTGCCAGAACACATAAGCTTACAAGTCCATCGGTACTTTTCCCTATAATATGGACATTTATCGCCCGCTCTATGATAAGCGGATTTACTATCGATATACCGGTGCTGATCCCCATGATCACAAGTACCAGGGCAATCAGACCTTTGTATTTAAACAGGTACCGGAACAGCCGGGCAAGCGTTTTTGCCTTACTTTTCTGTTCCATGGTTTCATCCTGTTTTGTAGCGTTACGGGACATTTATATCACCTCTTTTCGCAAAAACCATATTTACAATTTCTATTTTAGTTTACATTCTCAAGCTGTTTTAAGACATCGCCGTACTGAGCCATGTATGTCTTATAATAATATCCCTTTTTCTCAAGGAGGCTTTCGTGCCTGCCTCTCTCCGATATCTTACCGTTCTCAAGGACTATTATCTCATCTGCATGACGGACCGCCGATATCCTGTGGGCGATGATGATCTTGGTAGAGTTTTTAAGATCGCTTAAATGCTCCTGTACTTCGTGCTCCGTTTCCATGTCAAGAGCAGAAGTAGAATCATCAAGTACCAGGACCGGAGCATGCTTTGCGAAGGCTCTTGCCATGCTGATCCTCTGTTTCTGTCCGCCTGAAAGACCGACTCCGCGCTCACCGATCACTGTTTCCGCACCTTCATCAAGCTTATCCACAAACTTCTTTGCGCAGGCTTTGTTAAGCGCTTCACTTATATCGTCACCGGTTATGCCGTCCTTATTTCCGAGTCTTATGTTTTCATCGATGGTATCCGAGAACAGGAATACGTCCTGCATGACTGTCGAAACGCTGCGCCTTACCGTTTCAAGCGGAAGTTCCCTGATATCCACACCGTTTAATAGTATCTGACCGCTTTCGGGATCGTAGAACCTGAGAAGCATATTTATGATCGTAGTCTTTCCCGAGCCGGTAGCGCCCATGATACCGAGGGTTTTTCCTTTTTCAAGCCTGAAGGATACGTTATCGAGGATCTTTTTGTTATCCATTGAGAAGCTTACATTCTTAAACTCAAAATCCTTGAACCTGAAATAATCAAGCATTTTCGTAACCTTTTCCGAAAGCTCCTCCGGATCCTTTATCATGGCTGTTTCCGCATAGATTTTATCCAGCTTCTTCTTTGATGCAAATGCCGATGCAAGCTCGTTTGAGAGCCAGCCGAGCATTTCCATGGGCCAGACCGCATTCGCACAGTATTCCAGGAAAGCTCCCAGTGCCCCGATGGACATCTCACCCTTAATTACCTTTAATCCTCCGAGCAGAAGGGTTACCACTATGAGAAGCTTCGTCATCATCTGCATGATCGGATTGTACTTTATCCAGACCTTTGACTGCTTCATGTTAAGGTCATAGTAACGCCTGTTATGCTTAAGGAATTTGCCTATCTCAAATTTCTCCCTGGCAAAAGCCTTTACTACCCTGACGCCGGTCAGGTTTTCCTCTGCGACGGTATTCATATCGGCATCCTCGTCGCTTATCTCTTCGTATACCTTGTTCAGCTTCTTCTCCATCACTATCGCGATCGAAGCGCATAACGGGAGCGCGATGAGAGGGAAAATGGTGAGGAACGGACTGATCTGCCACATGCACCACAGTATCATTACCGTATGGATGATTACCTGCAGGAACATCATACCGATGAATCCGAAGGCGCCCTGGAGCTTGTCCACATCGTCCTTCACCCTTGACATTATCTCACCGGTATTCATTTTGTCAAAATAATCAACCGACAGGCTCTGGACATGACCGAACAGATGTTTTCTGATATCGGATGCCACTTTAAAGCTCGTCTTGTCAAATGTGAATTCCCTGATGTAGCCGCCGGCAACCCTGCCGACACCTACTATCACAAGCGTTAAGATGAGTATGGGCAGCAGGTTTGTTTTCCCGCCCATTATTACGTCATCTATTATGCTCTGTGTCACCTTCGGTGATACCATATCAAGAAATTCATATATGAAAAGACAGAACAAAGCCAGAAGGTATAAATACCAGTATTTCTTTAAATAAAAACTTATCTTCTTCATTGATTTGCCTTAAACCTTTCTAAAAAACCTTCTGCCCGGGCTTTCCTTTGGAGCTGTAGACAGATTACATATACAGACCAAAACGTACATCCGGGAGAAAACATTGCTCTGCGCTAAGCAATCCCGTGCCATGGAACATTCATTTATTACACAAAAAAAGACCGCAGTACAAAAGTACCACGGTCCCAAAGTTCGTATAATCAAATCGCTGATGTTTGATCATCAGGTGTTTTTCTCCACGGTCGAGGTAAGCTCATGCACAAAACTGACAACTATTAAATTTAAAGGTGCTTTAAATAGATTTCTGATCTTTGTCATTTTGTTTTACCTCTCTTTCTTTGATATTTGACGGTTAGATCATTACTCTTAAGTAACTGATTTGTCATTATAATGAGTTAGGTTCTGTTTGTCAACAGTTAATTTGCAAACTTTTTTCAAACTTTTCACCGGAAACACCGGGTTACGAGTTAATGAATTTCTGTATGATTGGGAAGGGGTTTTTCCCCTTCTTTTTATTTTTTATATTAA
>JAEEGJ010002942.1_pt1 | contig 72712 bp, 68 predicted proteins | sample 8958761 | NCBI WGS metagenome assembly JAEEGJ01 (sample SAMN16246546, study PRJNA631951) | gut metagenome | biome: gut microbiome; feature: rumen; material: RS-attached | host: Bos | place: Iran: Karaj | collected 2018-10 | reverse complement strand
ATCAAAGATAGGAGCGTTCTCATCCTTGTTGATAGCGATGATGATGTCTGACTCTTCCATACCTGCTACGTGCTGGATAGCACCTGAAATACCGATAGCAAAGTAAAGTGAAGGGCGAACTGTCTTACCTGTCTGTCCAACCTGAAGGTCCTTGGGCTTCCAGCCTGAATCTACTACAGCACGTGAGCAGGAAACTGTTCCGCCAAGTACTTCTGCAAGATCATCAAGAAGCTTGAAGTTCTCTGCTGAACCAACTCCACGTCCGCCTGATACAAGGATCTTAGCACCCTGGATATCAGCTACGCTTGAAGCCTCCTTAACGATCTTAAGGATCTCTGTGTAGCAGTTGTTCTCCTTGAATCCGGGATTGAATTCAACGATCTCTGCCTTAGCGCCCTTAATAGGATCAATCTTCTGCATAACGCCGGGACGAACTGTAGCCATCTGAGGGCGGAAGTCAGGACATGCAATAGTTGCGATTGTGTTTCCACCGAAAGCAGGACGTGTCATAAGAAGCTGTTTGTGCTTCTGCTCCTGTCCGGGAACTGCATTAAGCGGGAAATCACCGATATCAAGACTTGTACAGTCAGCTGTAAGTCCTGTATGTACTCTTGATGATACTCTAGGGCCAAGGTCTCTACCAATAGCTGTAGCACCAACAAGAAGGATCTCAGGCTTAAACTCATTGATAACAGATGCAAGAGCGTGTGTATAAGGCTCTGTTCTGTAATCCTTAAGTGCAGGATCATCTACTACGATCACTCTGTCTGCGCCATACTCAGCAAGCTTGTCGGAAAGTCCCTTAACATCGCTACCAAGTAATACTGCAGTTACTTTTTTCTCATCAAGATCTTCTGCAAGATTCTTTGCTTTGCCCAGAAGCTCAAGCGCAATGCCTGAAAGTTCATTATCTACCTGCTGAGCAAATATAAATACACCTTTATATTCTTCTAAAGACATGACTCTTCTCCTTATTCAAAAAATTAATTTTTATATCCCTATATCACTTAGATTACGTGCTTCTCTGTAAGCTTACCTACGATATAATCTACAGCTTCATCAACTGAATCGGGAGCAATCTTCTCTCCCTGACCCTTCTTACCTTTATCTGAAGCCTTAGCAATCTGTGTAGGTGAACCCTTAAGACCAAGGTTTGAATCGTCAACGTCCTTAAGGTCATTTCTTCCCCATACTGTTACTTCCTTCTCAAATGCATCGAAGATTCCGCCGGGGGTCATGTATCTGGGCTCATTGAGCTCTGAAAGTGCTGTGATAAGGCAAGGCATCTTAGCCTTAACGATATGATATCTATCCTCGAACTGTCTCTTAACTTCTACAGTCATAGCCTTATCATCAACCTTAATCTCCTCTGCATATGAGATAACAGGAAGGTTAAGGTGCTCAGAGATCTGAGGTCCAACCTGCGCTGTATCTCCATCAATAGCCTGACGGCCTGTGATGATGAGATCATAATCAAGGTTTCTGAGTGCACCGGCAATAGTTGAAGATGTTGCCCATGTGTCGGCACCACCAAGTACTCTATCAGTTACAAGGATTCCCTTGTCAGCACCCATTGCAAATGCTTCTCTAAGTACAGCTTCAGCCTTGGGAAGTCCCATTGTAAGAACTGTAACCTCTGCGCCATACTGATCTTTTAATCTAAGAGCTGCTTCAAGTCCTGCCTTGTCATCAGGATTCATGATAGCAAGCATAGCGCCTCTATCCAATGTTCCATCGGGTTTGAATTTAACGCCGCCCTTTGTATCGGGAACCTGCTTAACGCAAACAACAATTTTCATTATTCTTTTCTCCTTATATTTTTCGTCAAATAATTACTTCAAAAGAGCTCCAGAGATAACCATTCTCTGAACTTCTGAAGTTCCCTCGTAGATCTCTGTGATCTTAGCATCACGCATCATACGCTCAACTTCGTACTCTCTGATATAACCGTAACCACCGTGAAGCTGTACAGCCTTTGTTGTAACATCCATAGCAACCTCAGCTGCGAACAACTTAGCCTTTGCAGCCTCTACACCGTAGTATGCCTGGTTCTTCTTGGCATCAGCTGCCTGATATACAAGGAGTCTTGCTGCTTCGCACTGTGTAGCCATGTTAGCAAGCTGGAACTGTGTATTCTGGAAAGCACCGATTGATCTACCGAACTGCTTTCTCTCTTTTACGTACTCAACTGTTCTGTCGAGAGCACCCTCTGCAATACCAAGAGCCTGAGCAGCAATACCGATACGTCCACCATCAAGAGTGTGCATAGCGATGTTGAAGCCCTTTCCTCTTGCGCCGAGAAGGTTCTCAGCAGGAATATGACAATCCTGGAAAATAAGCTCATAAGTAGAAGATCCGCGGATTCCCATCTTGTTCTCTTTGGTTCCGAAAGTAAATCCGGGTGTTCCCTTCTCAACGATAAATGCTGAGAACTTCTTCTGCTTTCTGCCCTTCTTATCTTCTACGATATCTGTGTAAGCGATGATGATATAAACATCAGCAACCTCACCGTTTGTGATAAAGCACTTTGAACCGTTAAGGATCCACTCCTTACCATCTTCTGTAAGAACAGCCTTAGTCTGAACACCCTGCGCATCTGTTCCTGCCATGGGCTCAGTAAGACCGAAAGCACCAAGCTTCTCACCCTTAGCAAGGGGAACAAGGTACTTCTGCTTCTGCTCCTCATTACCATAAGTCATGATAGGATCGCAGCAAAGTGATGTGTGAGCTGATACGATAACTGCTGTTGTACCGCATACCTTCGCAAGCTCTTCTACACACATAGCGTATGTAAGGGGATCACATCCCTGTCCGCCGTACTCCTTGGGAATCGGAATACCCATGAAACCGTACTTCTGCATTTTCTTAACAGTCTCGATAGGGAATTCCTCTGTCTCATCAACGTCTATTGCATGTGGCTTTACTTCTTTTTCTGCAAATTCTTTGAAAAGAGCTCTCGCCATTTCATGTTGCTGATCAAGCTGAAAATCCATTATATTTTCCTCCAATTTTATGATTATAAATAATTACCTTATCAGGAAGTTCTGCTCTCGTGCTTACGAAAAGCAGAGGTTCTGCTCTCGTGCTTACGCACTCGCCAGAACAATAATACTCACTAGCTTCGAAAAGACCTCAGCAAGTGATTATTATTTATCAGTAGGAACTTTGTTTCCGTCTGCGTAGTTGTAGAAGCCGATTCCTGTCTTAACACCCAGCTTCTTACCACGTACCATCTTACGAAGAAGAGGGCATGCACGATACTTGGAATCACCTGTCTCTGCATAGAGAACATCCATGATAGCAAGTACGATATCAAGTCCGATGTAGTCACCGAGCTCAAGGGGTCCCATAGGATGGTTACATCCAAGCTTCATAGCTGTGTCGATACCCTGGATATCAGCAACGCCTTCTGAATATACGAAGATACCTTCGTTGATCATAGGAACAAGGATTCTGTTAACAACGAATCCGGCAGCCTCGTTAACCTGTACAGGTGTCTTGCCGAGGTCTACAGAGATCTTGTTGATCTTCTCTACCATATCATCAGGAGTGTTAGCACCCTGGATAACCTCGATAAGCTTCATAACAGGAGCGGGATTGAAGAAGTGCATACCAATGATAGGCTTAGCAAGTCCTGATCCGATCTCTGTGATTGAAAGTGATGATGTATTTGATGCGAAAATGCAATCAGGGTTCTTAACGATATTGTCCTGAAGTTCCTTGAAAAGGCTCTTCTTAATATCCATAACCTCAAGAGCAGCCTCTACAACAAGATCAGCATCAGCACAGATGTCATTAAGACCTGTCTGAATCTTACCTGTGATCTTATCAGCCTCTTCCTGAGTCTTCTTTCCCTTAGCAACCTGCTTATCAAGTCCCTTCTTGATCTTAGCAAATCCACCTTCTGCAAACTCAGTCTTGATGTCGCAAAGATAAACCTTCTCTACGCTATCTGCCTGAGCAAATGTCTGAGCAATTCCTGAGCCCATTGTTCCTGCGCCAATAACAGCAACCTTCATTTTAAAATCCTCCTTAAAAATACATTGTCTATAGTATGTGATTACTTATTCTGGAAGTTCACTACCTTTACTTTATTGGGGTCATCCTTCTTTCTGAGGAAGTTAGCCATACCCTCTCTCTGATCCTCTGACTCAAAGCAAGAGCCAAAAAGCTTCTCTTCAATAACAAGTGCAGCATCGATATCTGTCTGAAGACCATCGTTGATTGCCTTCTTGCAAGCACGAACAGCGATAGGTGCATTAGCAGCAATCTGTGATGCCATCTTCTCAGCAGCTGCAAGAAGCTCTTCCTGAGGATATACAGCGTTTACAAGGCCGATTCTGTAAGCCTCATCAGCTTTGATGTTACGTGCTGTGTAGATAAGCTGCTTAGCCATTCCAGCACCGATAAGACGTGCAAGTCTCTGTGTTCCGCCAAAGCCGGGTGTGATTCCAAGACCAACCTCAGGCTGACCAAACATAGCATTCTCTGAACAGATACGAATATCGCAGCTCATAGAAATCTCACATCCGCCGCCAAGAGCAAATCCGTTAACTGCAGCGATAACAGGAATAGGGAATTCCTCAATCTTACGGAATACGTCGTTACCTTTCTTACCAAAAGCTTCACCCTCTGCCTTTGAAAGTGTGCTCATCTCTCCGATATCAGCGCCTGCAACGAATGATTTATCGCCTGCACCTGTAAGTACAACTGCTCTTACAGCATTAACGTCGATGCTATCAAAAGCTGCGCCAAGGTCGTCAAGTACCTGTGAGTTAAGAGCGTTAAGTGCTTCGGGACGATTGATAGTAATAACTGCAATCTTGTCTTTTACTTCGCAATTTACAAAACTCATTTATTCATCTCCTTTGTGTATTCTGGTTTGGATAATATAATTTCGCGTAGTTAATTCGTGATATACGCATGGCTCCGCAAGGAAGTTCCGCTCTCACATTCGTTCGCCGGAACACGTTCGCACTAGGTTCAAAAAGACTTCACCAAGTGCTCTCAGCCATGCTACAGCCATTCGGAATCCGCACTATCGTGCTACTTCCTCATGTCTGTTCGGTCTTCAAGCTAAAGCAGCCTGTTCAGCGCAAGCGCTGCAGACTGCTTCAGTTTGAATCCCTTTATCACTCATACTTCTCTACAATCGTAGCGCAGCCCATTCCGCCGCCGATGCAAAGAGTTGCAAGACCCTTCTTAGCGTCTGCTCTTCTGTTCATCTCGTGAAGAAGAGTTACAAGGATACGGCATCCTGATGCTCCAACAGGATGTCCAAGAGCAATAGCACCACCATTAACGTTAACCTTGCTCATATCAAATCCAAGGTCCTTAGCAACTGCTACTGACTGTGCAGCAAATGCCTCGTTAGCCTCGATAAGATCAATATTGTCAAGTGAAAGACCTGTCTTCTTAAGAACCTTGTTTGTAGCTGCAACAGGGCCGATACCCATAACCTCGGGCTCAACACCTGCAAGTGCTCCGCCTACCCATGTAGCCATAGGCTTGATTCCGAGCTCTTTAGCCTTCTCTTCGCTCATAACTACGATTGCAGCTGCACCATCGTTAATACCGGATGCGTTACCTGCTGTTACAAGTCCGCCTTCCTTACCTGAGCAGCATCTAAGCTTTGAAAGAGACTCAGCTGTTGTGCCGGCACGAGGGCCCTCATCAACCTTGAAGTCTACGATTTCTTTTTTAACTTTAACGGGAACAGGAACGATCTCATCGTTGAACTTGCCATCAGCCATAGCCTTCTCACACTTCTGCTGGCTGTTTGCTGAGAACTCATCGAGCTCTTCTCTTGTGAGGTTCCATCTGTCGCAGATATTCTCTGCTGTGATCATCATGTGATAGTGATTGAATGCATCTGTAAGAGCATCGTTTACCATTGTATCAACAACAGTTCCGTTGTTCATACGATATCCGAAACGTGCGTTGGGAAGTGCGTAAGGAGCCATTGACATGTTCTCCATACCGCCTGCTACTACTATATCAGCCTCGCCTGCCTTGATAAGGTCGGCTGCCATGTTAACACAGTTAAGGCCTGAGCCGCATACTACATTGAGTGTAACTGCAGGAGTCTCAATAGGAAGACCTGCCTTGATTGAAGCCTGTCTTGCAACGTTCTGTCCGAGACCTGCCTGGATAACGCATCCCATAAGTACTTCATCAACCTGCTCAGGTTTAACACCTGCACGATTAAGTGCCTCCTTGATAACGATTGAACCAAGTTCAGCTGCAGGAGTGCTACTGAGTGCTCCGCCCATTTTGCCGATGGCGGTTCTGCATGCGCCTGCTAATACTACCTTCTGTGCCATAACGTAATACCTCCGTTTGTGGGCGTTTATCGCCCTTTTTAATTTGTATTTTCTTATTTATTTTTCATTTTCGATCTGATTGACAAATTTTTATCAGAACAGGTTTATTTTAGCATACCACCCATTCAAATGCAAGGAAAAGAACGGGCTTCTTCCACTACACATCATGTTGTGCGGATTATCAATACTGTACTAAATCTTCCTCTAAATACTCTTTAATATACGCTCCTCTTTCTTTAAAAAAGTTGTCGAGTTCCAAAAGATCTTTTTCATAATCTGCTTCGCTGTAATCAGGATTTTCAAACCTTCTGATCGTTTCGATGTTTTGCTTCCTATATATAGCATCCCATTCCATCAACTTCCGATGCAAAACTTCATATGAGAATTCACTTTCCAAAAGGTGATCCATCTTATCTCTAAACCTGTCCTTAAAGTCTTCCCTTTCATAAAGGCATCCCGGAAGAAACATCTTTTCTCCTTTATCTCTGTAAAAAGAAATCGTGTTAAAAGAAGGATCGCCGCAGGTAATATCCAGATCATAACCTGCCCACTTCCAACCGCTGTCATCATCTTTGTAGAGCAGCTGATTGTGATCGGGATCTATATCCTCATCATTAAAGAATAAAAGGAAGCAATAATAATCGATCATGCTGTCTATATCAATGTAAGACTCGATCAATTTGTATTTTTCTTCATCGGAAAGATCGTAATACGCAAGCGCATCAATAGATTTTCTGTAATCATCCAATGCCGCATCTCCGCCTGTCTCGGCTTCCGAGTTCTTAATAAGGTAAAGATCTTCCGGCAGGATATCATAATAATTCTCAAAATACTCTTCATCATATTGTTCGCGAAGAGTGTACACTCCCCAATATTCACCGTTAAGAAACAGCACGCAAGGGCGCGATCTCCAATTTGCGATATTCATATCATCGAGAACCGCATGAAGAAACGCTTCCTGATACACTATCCTTCCGTCGCCCTTCCTGAGCCTCATTTTCTTTTCATTTTCATAGAAGCCACAGGAAAAGGAATTCTCGTCAGAGTATATTTTTCTCGCAAAAAGATTAAGCGATTTCTGATAAACAAAGCGCGTCGACTCTCCCGAAATCCTTACTCCGATATCCTTCTTGTCGGTGATCTCGCGCTTATCATCAAACATAGTCATATCGGCACGTCGTTCCCACTCTCGTCCTGTATATGCGGAATTGGTGTAGTAAAATCTATAGACTTCCTCACCGTTCTCATCTATAAAGCTTGAAGGCACTTCATCATCCGGTATATTCTCGAATCCACCCAGCTTCTTGTATTCGTCATATTTTTTTCCGAGAGTATAAATGCCTTTGTCATGGTCAAAAAGGCTGTCCGGATCCATCACAAGAGACATTATCTCTACGCCATCGTACTCAGGCTTATCATCAAATCCAACAAAATACACATGGCTTACCACCTTGCTCTTTTTACCCGTGAGCTTGTTGACAGCAACCGCCTTGATAACGTTCGCCTTATCTACCTTGTAGCCGGGCGCCTTGTAGGTCGGATACATTATCTCGTTAGCGTAAATGTTGTCCTTTGTGCTCGCATCATAGAGCTTTATAGGCGCTTTGTATTTATTTGAATTTTCCGTGGGTTCACTTCCGTCATCGGTGTAGTAAACAGAATCAAAAATACCTGCGGAAAGTTTAAGTTCCGTTCCTTCTATATAAAAACCATCTTCAATAGAAAACTTCGGTTCATCTATATACTCAGTCTCAATGGCCTTGGCGCCGTCATTAGACTCTCCGGGCGTACCGGTAAGAGTTTCAAAGCTTCCAAATCCATCTTTTCTCCGTGCAAAAGAAACATCATATGAAAGAAGCGGAACGGCGATCGCATCAATCACTCGTCCACCGTCTGTGCTCAGATACACAGTCTCACCGTTTTTATCTATATTAAAAGGCGCTCCCTCTTTGGGCAGCCAAATTATCCTGTGCTCTCCCGGAGCTATCGGCGTCGCGATCTTTATCTTCTTAAGTTCTTTCTTAGAATCAGACAGATAATAGTCCTTGTCGATCTCCTCGTTCGAGGAATTAAAGATTTCTATATAATCGGAATAATCGCCGTTTCCATCCGCGGCGATCGAGAAATTATTTCCACACACTTCGTTTATGGAAATAATAGGCTCATCATTTTTTTGCTCACAATAAAAAAGGGTTGCTGCGCCGGCTGTCAGCAACCCCATGAGTAAGCCTATCCTCTTGTATCTGTTAGAGAAAAATGTACGTATCATAATTCAGGTTCGATCAATCCGTATGTGTTGCCCTTTCTCTTATATACTACATTAACCTGATCGGTCTCTGCATTAACAAACACAAAGAAGTTGTGTCCCAAAAGTTCCATCTGTACGCATGCATCCTCAGCATACATAGGCTTGGGATCGAATTTCTTCATTCTTTCGATGCGAATGGCTTCTTCATCCATATACTCGCTCTCGATATATTCTTTTTTAAAGTTGCTGGCCTCAGCCTGCTGCTTGTCAACAAGTTTGCTCTTATACTTTTTGAGCTGTCTTTCAATGATCTCTTCTACAAGGTCAATAGATACATACATATCATTGCTTACCTGCTCGGCACGAATGATCTTGCCTTTAACAGGAATGGTAACCTCAATCTTATGTCTCTCCTTATCGACATTTAATGTGACGTTGGCAATAGTATCAGGAGTGAAATACTTCTCAAGCTTTCCGATTTTCTCCTCGACTGCTGCCTTCAATCCGGGTGTTACATTGATGTTCTTTCCAATGATAGTAAATTTCATGCAATCATCCCCTTTACTGCGGCTAAAAGAGCCGTTTTTTGTATATATACAGTATATCATTTTATGAAGCGGGTATGCAATTTATAAGAGCCATTTGATGCACAAACTTCCCCCTGAATATCGCTTTTTGTAAAAAATGCACAATAAAATATCCGCTGTTTTCCATTGTATAAAATATACTTTTTAATCAGCATGTTGTGGATAAAGTGGATAACTTCGTGTATAAGTTCATTTTTAGCCATTTTTTTCAAAAAAAATGTGGATAACTTTTCCAGAAAAATATGGTAAAAAACTTTGCAAACCCAGTTGACATTTGGCTTTATGTGCATAATGGAGAAAATATAGAATGTATGAATTTAGGACTTGAAAAAAGAGCTCCTTGTGTGTAACAAGGAGCTCTGATTATTAGAATATTCTTCTTACGGCAAGTACCGGACGATAGGATGCATCCGATATCTTGATACCTGTCTTGGCAGTTGATGCATGTACGATCTGTCCGTTACCGATATAGATAGCAACGTGACCTGAGTAGCAAACAATATCACCGGGCTGCGCATTGGCAAGTCCGTCAACGGCTGAACCCTGGCTTCTGTCAGCACCTGAACTGTGAGGCAAGCTGACACCGAAGTTAGCATATACACTCATAACAAATCCTGAGCAATCGGTTCCGTTTGTAAGTGAAGATCCACCATATACATAAGGATTTCCTACAAACTGCTGAGCATACTGAGCAACGGCTGAACCGATCGAGCTGCTCTCTGTTGTGTATGAAGCAGCTGAATTGTATGATTTACCGGAATTTCCTCCATCTGCTTTGTCTTTGGAAGTATTGGCCTTAGCCGCTTTATTGGCTGCCTCTCTGGCTGCCTTCTCCTTAGCAAGACGCGCTTCCTCTTCTTCCTTGGATTCAGCCTGTACAAAGTCTGTCCAAAGTCTTACATAATCGGTGGAAACGTATCCTTCACCTTCCTCGACGTTAACCTTAACCCATCCGTCAAGTTCTTCATCTACAACAAGTTCATCATCTATAGGAATAAGTTCAATTACACTGTCATCGGTACTCGGGCCGCTTCTTACATGAAGGGTGGTTGTTGTAACGGTAGCCATTCTTGTGCCGACTTTCTTAGCAAGCTCAACAGCTTCATCACCTGTCACACAGAACTCTGCCTTAACATATCCCTCTACCTTACCTGACTTGATCTTGTACCAACCGTTGTCTTCTTCTATGAAAGTACCAACGGATTTATCATATAATTTACCGACTATCTCGCCTTCCTCACTCGGATTATCTCTTACATTAACATAATGATCGACCTGAGCGATAACAAGAGTCTTGAAAAGTTCTTCCTCTTTCTCTTCTTCTGACTTCTGCTCCTCTGTCTTCTTATCAATTACAGCTCCTGTTGCAGACTGAATATCTTTAAGGATGCTATCAGTAATGTTAGAAGCTGAAGGAGTCTCATCCGTAACTGCTTCAGAAGACTCTATGTCTTCCACAACGGATTTGCTGACACCTGAAATAGAAGTTTCAGCTTTAGAATCCTTGGTGTCATCTTCCAAAGACTGCTGAAGATTGGAAAGTGATACCTGATCGTTTCCTAAGGCGTATGTTATGCCCGCCTGAGGAAGAACGCTTGAAACCTTACCCGATGCCGCATATGAAACATTATTTATATTTGCAAATGTTATGATAGATGCGGCAGAAAAAACCGCGATCCGCATAGCTTTTTTACTCAATAAAAACCTCCAAACTATCTGCCAATTAAAAGTTGCACCCTTTTAGAATACGTTATTTTGGCTATTATGTCAACTTTTGGCCTTTCCGACAAGGAAATCTTGTACACTTGTAACAGTATTTGCACCGTCCGCAACCGCTGTAACTACCTGGCGTAGTCTCTTTTTTCTGGAGTCTCCCGCAACGAAAATTCCGGGGGTATTTGTAGCTCCGTCTTCACCCGCGATCACATAGCCGTTTTCATCACATTTCACAATATCCGCAAAGACATCCGTAGAAGGATGTATACCGATCGCAACAAAGATACCGTCGACGGAAAGTTCCTTTTCTTTTTTATTATTAACGTTTTCTATAAGAAGACGATTAACTTTATCTTCGCCTCTGATCTCTTTTACTACACTGTCCCAGATCACTTCGATATTCTTTATGCCAAAAAGTTCATCCTGAAGTATCTTGGCCGCTCTGAGTTCATCTCTTCTGTGAATAAGATAAACCTTTTCTGCAAATCTGGATAAGAAGATTGCATCCTCAACGGCAACATCTCCTCCGCCGTTAACCGCGGTCACTTTTCCTCTGTAGAACGCACCGTCGCAAGTTGCACAGTATGAAACGCCTTTGCCGATATATTCTTCCTCGCCGGAAATACCAAGCTTGGAATGATGTGCACCTGTGGCAAGGATTACTGTATGTGTCTCGTAATCTCCCGAATCGGTCTTTATCTTATAAACAGGAGCCTTGGTATCAGAGCCCTTTTCAACACATTCGATGCCTGTTACTGTTCCATCGGCAAACTCGGCTCCGAGCTTGTCGGCATGCTCTCTGAATTTCATGGCAAGATCAAACCCGTTGACACCCGGAATCCCCAGATAATTGTCAACCTCGTAGGTATCGATTATCTGTCCTCCGCTCACGGGATTCTTTTCTATTATAAGCATGTTAAGTCCGGCTCTCTTTGCATAAACAGCCGCAGAAAGACCTGCGGGGCCGGATCCGATTATTATAAGATCGTACATAATTGACCTCCTTAAACAATGAAACACTTCAAGAGACATATTTTTCTCTTTTATTTAGATTGCGCACAATTTAATTGTATCACTGTTTTGTTATTTGTAAAGTCTTTTTGTCTGTCTTATATAAGTTCAAATTTCTTCAGCGCATTCCAGATACCGTCATCCTCGAGATAAGTTGTGACGAAATCAGCCGTCTTTTTTACTTCCTCCGGAGCTCTTCCCATCGCAACGCTCTTGCCGGCTACTTCAAGCATATCCATGTCGTTTACGCTGTCTCCGAATGCTATGGTATTCCCGATGTCTTCCGACAAAAGCTCGCATACCTTTTCAATTCCCGTTCCTTTATTAAATCCCTTGGGGACCATCTCAACGATCGCCTCGTTATGGATAATGAAATCATAAAGATCGGAAAGCTCATCAAAGCAGCTCTTGGTATCGCAATCGATAGTTGCACACGATAGCTTGTTCATCTCCCACTTGCCCCAGTTATCGTTAATGCCTCTGAGTCTGTCGCCCATCTCGGCCATTACCTTTTCACCGTACATATCGCCTTCAAAATCACTTCGTTCAAGATAAAGATATCGCGGTCCTTCGAGAATGGATTTAAAGTTATAGCGGTTTACCGTCTCAACGGTTCTTATAGCATCATCACTGTTTATAAGTCTGTTGAAAATAATCTCGCCGTTGTTTTCTATCATGCATCCACATGCTGAAACTATTCCGTCAAAGCCAAGCCCGAGCAATTCTTTATTGCTGATAAAAGATCTTGCTCTTCCCGAGTTCAAGAAACATTTATGTCCGTTCTCTTTTGCTCTTCTTATTCCTTCCTTGGTAGTATCCGGGATCCAGTTCTTGTAATCCCAAAGCGTTCCGTCGATGTCAAAAAATAAAACCATTAAAAAATCTCCAATCAAATCCAACCGCCGTCTAGCGTTATTATCTGTCCCGTCATGTATGCGGGCGCATCGGCTATCAAAAGGGCAAGGTCCGCCACTTCCTTTGCCTCTCCCATTCTTCCCATGGGTATCTCATCTTCAAGCTCTTTAAGATCTTCTTCAGATAAATGTTTTCTGTTCATATCCGTGTCAACGACACCGCATGCGATAGCATTAACCTGTATCCCGCTTGGCGCCAGCTCTTTTGCAAGTGCTTTGGTAAAAGAATTAACGCCGCCCTTGGAGGCTGAGTAAGCAACCTCACATGATGCTCCGACGCTTCCCCACACGGAAGATATATTTATTATCTTACCACAATGCTTTTTTATCATAAGGGGAATCGCAAATTTGGATGTATAAAAAAGAGAATCGAGGTTTGTAGACATAAGCCTATCCCAATCTTCTTTTTTCATATCCGTAAGCAGTCCCAAAAAAGCCACTCCGGCATTGTTTATAACAATATCGATGTCATTGATGTCGCCAAAGAGTTTTTTTACCGAATCGTAATCGCCCATATCGCAAGTACATGCGCGACATTTAATTCCATATTTTTCCGACAGCTCTTTTGCCAGCATATCAAGCTGTTCTTTACTTTTTATGCATGTAAGGATGAGGTCGTCTCCTGCCTTTGCAAAGCCTTCGGCCAGAGCTTTTCCTATTCCTCTGGCTGCCCCTGTGATAAGTACTTTTCTGTTCATTTTGTCACCTTTGTATAAAAAAGAAATACCGCCTTACATATTACTGTAAGGCGGTCATTAAATCAAATTTTCAGCATCTTGACAATGCATCGATGACGGTTTCCTCAATAAAGGGCTTCGCCACAAATTCAACCGCCCCAAATTTAACCGCCTCCAACATCTTCTCCTTCTGTCCCGCGGCCGTTATCATAACGACTTTTGCATCGGGATTGTTCTTTTTAATGAGTTTAAGTGATTCTATTCCGTCAACTCCCGGCATCGTTATATCCATCGTCACAATATCGGGATTAAGCTTAACGTACTCATCAAACCCTTCCTGTCCGTCCACGGCTTCTCCAACAACATTGAAGCCCGCTCTTTCCAGGATATCTCTGAGTATTCTTCTGGAAGTTCTTGAATCATCAACTATCAATACACTTTTCATCTACTCACCCTCCGGCGTAGCCGTTTCACTTAACTTCAATGTCTTTGGATATAGCTATAAGGTACTTAACTTCGCCTCCGCATATGTAGATCGGCATAACCATGATCTCTTCGCAGCTGGCTTCAGGGAATGACACATAGAAATTGGGCGGCTCAAGCTCAATGCGTGTATCATTTCTGCTTTGCTCGGTAGCATACAGACCGTTTATACAGTTAATAAGCTCGCATATCGCATCAAGTGCGTCCTCTTTTGTCTCAATAAATTCTTCTTTTGTATATGCAATGGCCATTCTCTGCACATCTTCATACTTACCTGAAATTGCAACTACGGCTTTCTGATCTCCGTGGAATTTCTGAACGCCCAGAACCTCATCTTTTATTGTAGATACTTTATAAGCCTTTCCGACAAAGATATGGTTGTCCACAAGCCTGTACATATTTTTGATTCCCATTGAGAACATCGCTCTGTATACAGGATCGTCCGTTGCAAGGAAAATGGGCACAATCCTCTCTACGTCGCCGGATTTTAATGCGGACATATCGGATTCGGTAAATCCGTGGAGTACCTGATAATCCTCTTCAACTTCTCTGAGTTTCTCCATGGAAAGATATCCAAGATCCACTATTGCCTGTATGAATGCCAAATATGAATTACCTTGAAGTTCCAAAAGTCTGCTGACTTGTGTTTCAGACAGATAGCCCCGCTCGACGGCAATGTCGCCAAAACGTTTATCCATAGATGCCTGCATAGCATTAACCTGCTCTGCCTGAGCTATAGACATAAGCTTCTCAGAGACAGCGATTACTCCAAGCTTAGCCCTATTGGATTCCTGCAAGCGATACGCTTCCGCAATCTGATTCTTATCAAGTAAGCCTTGTTCTAACAAATATACGCCAATTAAACGATCAAACATGTTGTCGCTCCTATCAGAATCTTATATTCTGTCTAATGCAATAAAAAAACGGACAATAGCCTACATTAATATTGTAGACTATAATCCGTTTATAAACAAGCTATCAATAATTAACTTTATTCCATAAGCCAACCATAATTCTGAACTTCAATTGAATCCATCTTTCCGTCGTCTCTTACATGAATCTCAATTTTGTTTCTTCTGTTCTGATCAAGCGGGATCTTATAGCGTCCATAGCTCTTATCATACTCATAGTTTGAAATTCCCTTTGATGAAAGCCATGCCTCTACATCACTCTGAGTTGATGATCCCTTGATTCCACCGGGCAATTCAACTTCAAGCTTATTGATACTTGAAGTATAATATGTGATCTGAGTTACGATCGTGTACTTAATATAGCATGCGCTTGTTGTAACATTATATGCACTTACATACAGACGGTCGTCTCCCTTGGCAAGAGTAAGTGCATATCCTGAATTGGCACCTACCGTATGAGTCTCATCGCCGCCAAAGCTCCATCCGTCTTCCAAAAGTACTTTAAGCGGAACAGGTACATTGTATACTTTTCCGTTTATCGAAATATTACCGGATAAAGGATCGTCTCCAAGAGAAGAAGGTGCCTTGTACTGGCTAAGGTACTCGGGCTCATCTCCGCTAACCTGTTCTTCTCCGATGTCAGAAGGCTTTTCCTGATTCTTTAAAGTGACATACGAAAGTTTATTGGTCTCTTTATCAAAATTATACTTTATTTCAACCGTCGTCATGTAGTCGGTATCATTAGCTTCTTCATAAGAAATGTTATAAAATGAACTTCCGTCATATTCATTTGAAGGTTCACCATAAACAGCTATAATGCTCTCTTTGGTGGCATCGTTAAACTTTACGTCTCCGCCATGGAATGAAAGATCCATTCCACCCTTCTCTACATCAAAATCGTTAAATTGAATACTTGTAACATAACCCTCGCCAAGCTCCTTCGCATCAATCGAGAAATTAGTTACGTATACATCAAGTTTTCTTGATTCTGTTCCGGGTGTAAGCACATAGATAATCTCACTGTCGCCCGAACCAAGTAATATCTTGGCATCGCTGTCCTTGTTATACTGCCATCCGTCGTCTATAAGCTCCTGAATTCTTACAGGAAGCTGATAAGTTTTTCCGTTAAGAGTAAAAGAAGTCAATCCGTTGGGATCAGCCTCCGCATGAGGTACTGAAGCCTGCTCTTCTTTTTCTTCCTTTTCTTCAGCTACTTCTGTTGCCTGTGTTGAAGCCTCATCTGCTGATTCTTCTTCCTCTTGCGTAGAAACAGGTGTTGCAACAGTTGCTTCTTCCGATGCTTCCGCTACCGCAACATCTTTGTCACTCTTGTTTCTGCCCATGAACATGGCAGCATTTACCAATGTAAAGACAATCAAAACAGCCGCAACTATGCCGCCGATAATAAACAACTTTTTCTTGTCATTTCCCTGAGGTGGAATATTGTTTCCGCCAAAGGGCTGAGCTCCGCCAAACTGATTCTGCTGATAATTTCCGGACTGTCCGAAATTCCCTTGCTGAAAGTTCCCCTGTCTGAAATTTCCTTGCTGCTGAAAATTACCCTGCTGCCGGAAATTAGCCTGCTGGAAAGGTCCCTGCTGTTGGAAAGCACCCTGTTGTCCGGGATTTGCAGCGGGCTGACCAATATTTCCAAACTGTTGCTGGAAATTATTTGGAGCCGGTGTAGGGTCTGGATTCTGAACCTGTCCCTGTTGAGGCTGGGTTTCCTGATTCACATTCCCCACTGGCTGATTCACAGGCTGATTTGCCCGGTTTACATCCCCTGTCCCCTGATCGATCGGTTGTCCGGTCATGGGATCAAACTTTTTTTCACTCATTTCATACTTCTCCTCTCAAACAAAATAATCACAACACTTAAATAAATATTTCTATTTATTTACACAAGTATATTATGTTTTTTGAGAAATGAAAAGAGTTTTTTACGCTTTTGGTTACATTTTTAATATTTGCGTCAAATGGCTTCCATTCTCTCCTTTGGAATAACAATTCCCTGGCCATCGGGATTGATCCTGATACCGTCTTTATCCTTGGCAAATTTGATCACATCGGCATACTTAAATACAGCCGCATTCCATCCGCTTCCGTTTAGCTTCTTGGAAAACTCGAGCCCGTCGGTAAATATCGGAAGGTATTCTTTTCCCTCTTTTGTCTTTATCACCGGGAATTTGAATTTGGTGTCCTTGCCGGGTTTCATTCTTCCGTCTTCAAGAACTTCCACATCTCCCTCATGCTGCATGGGGACAATGAAACTTCCCTTCTTGATGCAATCGACCATCCTCGCCTCTTTTGCCTTAATAACTTCAGGCTTCTGCTCATAGTTAACAGGCCATGAAAGCTCCGATATAAAATCCAGCATTGTAAAATTAAGCGCAGGATTGACGATCTCATTTCCGGAATTGCCCTTCCAATCTCCTACAGCCATAACAATCTCATTTCTCTTAAACCTAGCCTTATATGCTCCGTTATCGATTATCAGATTCTCAATTCCGATGTAATAGAGATAGTCAAAAAAGCCTTTTCCCGATGATGCATCGCTTATATTCTTCACTTCATTTACGACAATCTTTCTGTACTGCTTCATATAGAGCGCAGCGGCCTTACTCGCAAGCTCTTTTTCAAAATAGACATTGACAAAGCCGGCGTCTATAAAAGGATATCTTGTTCCGGCATCATAGAGAACAAACAGCGTTTCGGCATTTCTTATCCTATCAAGTACTTCGTTATATACTTTTCTGTGATTTTTCTCATATTCGGGAAGCGGTGACTCTTTATGATACGCTTCAAGAGTTGTCAAAAGAAATAACAGTTCCTGCGAAGTCAGCTCTTTGATCACATTGGTATCTATATCTTCTTCATAGATCAGCATGCCGACTTCATTCTTGCGTTCAAAGGACACCGTATCTTCCAAAAGCTCGCATTCTGCATCCTTGATGTTTACTTTGTTTATTCTGGAAACCACGGGCCACCTCAGATTCTCGTGAGCCTTCTTTACTTCTTCAATTGCTTTTTCTTTTTCTGCAACCTTCTCTCTTTCGAGAGCCTCCTCACCGTCTTTTCTTTTATCTTTGGAAAAAAGATCTAATATTCCCATTTGCAAAACCTCTTTCATATTATTTATTCTGATAAAAATCAAGCCTTATACTCATAAAATGCCTTGGATGCCTTGACCAAATATTCGGGATCCAAGCTTCCTGCGGATTCATACGGCGAATGCATGGCAAGCTGTGCAAGTCCAATATCCACTGTATCTACAGATACCTGTGCGGTTGAGATATTTCCAAGCGTTGAACCGCCCGCGATATCGGAGCGATTGGTGAATGTCTGGAACGGCACCTTCGCCTTTTCGCAAATAAGCTTAAAGAACGCCGCGGAAACAGCATCTGTCGTATACTTCTGGTTTGCATTATACTTGATGACTATGCCTTTGTTCATCACCGGTCTGTTCACGGGATCTGCCTTGTCTGCATGATTGGGATGAACCGCATGTGCATTATCCGCTGATATCATAAAGCTGTTTGCGACCGCGGTGTAATACTGCTGATTGTTTCTTCCGAGAGCTTCATTTATGCGGATAAGCGTATCCTTAAGGAATGTGGAATCTGCGCCCTGCTTGGTTCCGCTTCCGACTTCTTCATTATCAAACACGCAATGCATGGCAACATTATCGGAATCGCCGGCATTAAGAAATCCCTCAAATGTGGTATACACGCACTCCTGATCGTCAAGCCTTGAACTTGAAAGATATTCCTCGTTGGCGCCCCAGAATGTGGGTTTCACCCTGTTATATAAAAAGAGGTCGTGGCCCAATATTTCCTCTTTTTCCACTCCGGCTGCTTTTGCGATCACATCAAAAAACTTATCCTTGGCTTCGGCATCACCAAATACAGGGATCATATCAACCTGCGGATTGTATTTGTATCCGTCATTGGCCTCTCTGTTCATATGGATCGCAAGTGAAGGTATCATGAGAAGATCCCTGTCCACATTTACAAGCTTTGTCTTATAGCCCTTCTTCTTGGCTTTAACTATGAGCCTTCCGGCCACGGATAGAGGTCTGTCAAACCACTGCGCACAGAGCATTCCGCCGTACTTCTCCGTATTGAGCTTGACGTATGCTCCGCTGCCCTCCATTTCAGGATTCTCTTTTATCTTAAAAGAAGGAGAGTCGCTGTGACTTGCGATCATATAAAATCCTTTGAAGTCTTTTTTGGGAATCTTAAAAGAAATAACGGAAGAATCATTACGGGTAACAAAGTACTTTCCCGCCTTGAGTTTCCACTCTTCGTTCTCCTTAAGCTCCGTAAAGCCCTCTTTTACAAGTTTCTCCTTTAGATTATCAACCACATGAAAGCAAGTGGGGCTCTTATCTATGAAATTCATCATATCTTTTGCAATCTTTTTACTCATATAGCACCTCCGGTGATTACTTAATTATAGCACGCCTTTTTTACGTGGCACTATTTGTTTGACAAATGCATTTTTCTTACGTAGTATTGCTTTATATCGAATTTTATAATTCATGTTTTTATGAGGAGATCCTGAATTGAAAACAATAGCAATCATTCTATTTATACTGATGTATATTCTTATGATCACTTTGCCGAAGAGACGTGCGATAGTTGCTCTTTCAACCGCCGTAGTCTTTGTAATATTGGGGATCCTTCCAATAAATAAAGTATTCGGTGCTATAGACTGGAACATTCTAATGATGATCTTTGGTACGATGGTCATCGTCGATTACTTCATAGAATCCAAGATGCCTAACTTAATAGCGGATAAGCTGTTAAATCTCGCTCCCAACGTTATGTGGGTTACGATTTTCATGTCGCTGTTTTCGGGAATCATCTCGGCATTTATAGACAACGTTGCAACGCTTCTAATGGTTGCTCCCGTAGGACTTGCGATCTGCAAAAAGCTTAAGATATCGCCCGTACCAATGATAATCTGTATCGCGGTTTCATCCAATCTTCAGGGCGCGGCGACTCTTGTAGGTGATACAACATCCATCATGCTGGCTGGTGCCGCACATATGGACTTCAACGACTTCTTCTGGATGAACGGTCACCCCGGAATCTTCTTTGCCGTTGAACTCGGTGCTCTCGCAACCGTTCCTATTATGATGTATCTCTTCAGAAAAGATAAAGAACCTGTACATTCAAACGAAAACACAGTAGTAACAGATTATGTTCCCACGATAACGATGCTCGGTCACGTAGTATTTCTCGTTATTGCTTCTTTCTTCCAGAACAAGCCCGAGATTACAAACGGTGTGATCTGTATGGTATGCGGTATCATCAATATCATCTGGGAGATACAGATTTCAAAAGGAACCGACAGCATGTGGCATTCGCTCAAAGCAATCGACTATGACACAATGCTCCTTCTTGCAGGACTCTTCTGTGTAATAGCCGGAATAAGAAACGTAGGTATCATCGATGATCTTGCGAACATGATCGCAACAGCCGGAAAAGGAAATGTCTTCCTTCTCTACACGGTAATCGTATTCGGATCAGTCGCCGTATCTGCATTTATTGATAACATACCGTATGTAGCAACGATGCTTCCGGTTCTTTACAGTCTTTCAAGGGTTATGAACACAGATCCGATTGTTTTATATTTCGGTCTTTTGATCGGAGCAACACTCGGCGGTAACTTAACTCCCATCGGAGCATCTGCCAATATCGCAGGTGTCGGAATGTTGAGAAAAGATGGTTACGAAGTAAGCTTCGGTGACTTCATGAGAATCGGAGTTCCGTTTACATTAACCGCAGTTGTAGTCGGATATCTCTTTATCTGGTTTGTATATGCATAAAATAAAGGCTTTCGCTTTGATCTTAAATCATAAAGCGAAAGCCTTTTTTCATCATCCGATACCAATACATTCATAGCACAGCCTGATAGCTTTGTTTTTTACATCGTTAAAGCCATTGTTATTTAATCCAATAATTATAATAACGACTGCCAGTGCAAATACTACAATCTGCAAAATTCTTTTTTTACGATCGAGCTTCCTTACTCCAAAGTGTATAGCATCTTCAGGGCAATGTTTTATACATTCACCGCACTGTATACATTCTCTGTCACAGACTCTTTTTACATCCATTTTGCAACTGCGAACGCAGGCGTTGCAGTGAGTGCATTTCTTCTCATCAACCTGTATTCCGAAGAAAGAGATCGGCTGAAAAAAAGAATATATCGCGCCAAGCGGACATATAAATCTGCAGAAGCCTCTATAAGCAAAAATACATAGCACCACTATCGAAACAAGCATGAAAATTTTCCAGCTAAATATAAAGCCAAGCATCGGTCTTAGTTTTTCCTGCATAATTGTAAGCGGAATTCCCGCTTCCAAAGTTCCGGCAGGGCAAATGTATTTACAAAATCCGGGTGCGGAATAAAACACCGGAATAAGTATCGCAAATATCAAAAGCAATGCGTATTTGATCCATGAAAGACCTCTTGTGACATTACTCTTTTTTATCTTTGGTGTAGGAATCTTATCAAGAAGTTCCTGTATCAAACCAAAAGGACACAAAAAGCCGCATATAAATCTTCCGAGAAATAATCCCATTAGTAAAATCGTACCAAGTAAATAATATGGAAATTTATACTTAGATGATATAAGCGCAGACTGCAAGCTTCCAAGTGGACATGAAGTAATCGCACCGGGACATGAATAACAGTTCAGCCCCGGCACGCACATTCCTTTACTGTTTCCTTTCCAGATCTTGCCCTCTGCAAAGCCTTTAACATTGCAGTTATACAAAACCGCCGCCATAAGCTGTACATAGCGTCTTGAAAACTGCTTGAAATGCTCCTTACCTTTCATCGGCACCTCGTTTTATCTTTACTTCATGCACTCTTCAACTGCGTTCTTGTACTCTGCATACTGTGCATCCGCACCATCTGCTCCGAGATAAATCTTCTCAATAACTCCGTTTTTGATAACAAGAGTATAAGGAATACCCTCCGTAGGATAGAGCTGTCCTATTTTGCCTTCTACATCGTAAGCGATAGGGAATGTATATCCCTCGTCCTTAACAAGCTGATCAACGGTTGCCTTATCTTCCATGCAGTTTACGCATAGAATTGACAAGCCTTCGATATTATCTTTCTTAAGCTTCTCAAATGCAGGCATCTCTCCCATGCAAGGAGGGCACCATGAAGCAAAGAAATTAAGAAGGACTACTTCATTCTCATGCTCTGAAAGCTTAAATTCCGTACCGTCAACAAGCTCCGCGGTAAAGTCAGGAGCCTTATCTCCCTCAGAAAGCTCTTTTATACTGCCTTCTGTTTCAGCTTCAACACTTGTTTCCGTGTTTACATCGACACTTTCTTCAACGGTTGATTCTGCGCTTGTATCAGCACTTTCCTCAGTTATTGCTTCGCTCTTCTGAGCTTCCCCACTCTCAGCAGCCGCACCGCAGGCAGTAAGACCCACGATGGATAAGCTCATAACGGTTACAACAAATAATTCTTTAACTCTTCTCATCTTTATCTTTCCTTTCTTTATCTTGACTTAAACATAAATAACTATCCTTTATTCAAAAAATCTAATCTTGAGATTAAATGAATCCTCAGATACTTCCGCGCAAAGTCTTTTAAGAGCGTCATAATATTTTCCGAGCTTCTTTTTTGCAAACTTTGTGTTGTAAAAGATAATATTCCATCCGTTACCCATCTCGGTCAGAACGTCGTTTAGTGCATCGAGGTTCTTTCCGTAATAATCCGGGAGCGGAAGTTCTTTTACAAGAAGCTCCTGAAACTCTTCATTGGTTGTCACTTCTGACATATCAATATAAAAAACTTTCCCCATTCTTTTTCCTCTTTTATATTAACTCAGATCATTTACGGCTCATATAACAGTTCAAACTTGGAGTAGTGATCATCCGTGAAATAAATATGGAAATCATCGGAATACACTATTCGTCTGGATCCGCGCTTTGATGCATTTAACGTATCAATATCGCATTCATGATATCCGATACCCTCGGGTAACTTTCCCTCGGCGTTCCTAAACACATCTCCTCCGATACATTTGCCGGGTGCAAAAGCATCGAGTCCTCCGCCGCCCCAGCCAAGCTGTTGCGCCTGTGCCTTGGTAATATAGTTGGGCGGAAGTTTGTGATATAAGTGCAGATACAATGCCACATCTTCCTTGGATGAATAAGTTCCGCCTTCAACAACTTTAGGTTCTTCATCTTTGGGAGTTTCATCATTATCGGATTCACTCCCCTGATCTTCCTTATATGAATTCTTATTATTCTTTTTTGAAGAACGATTCTTTGATCCGGAGCCAATAGTTGTTGATGAGCCGTTCTTACCTTGCGCGCCTGTAAGTTTAGAGCCGGTTCCGGAAGTTGATGAATAATTACCGTCGGTACCCGAAGGGCTGCCGGAGCTATCCGCAGTTTCTTTTCCAACGGTTCCCGAAATAGGTGCACCGGCACCGGAACCATCTCCGCCGGCGCCGTTTTTATCATCGCCATCCAATCCTTCCGAGCCTTGTCCTCCAAGTCCCGAAAGGGCCGCGCTGCCTCCGGATCCTCCTGATCCTAAGCTCGGCGTACCTCCGGTCTGCATGCTTCCAAGGTCCGCTCCTCCGGTGTCGCCGGTATCGACGGGAGCTCCGCTTTCTCCCATGGCTTCTATGCCACCTAACTCTCCGCCTCCTGACATATCACCCGAAAGATTTCCTTCCATTCCGTCAGGCGTTCCTTCAATCGCTCCATCTCCTTCGACAAACGAACTTCCACCGCCGTTCTGTCCTTCAAGATTAACATCTGTTTTCCCAAAGGAGCCCATGAAGAAGATAAACAGTGCAACAATTATTATCGCACCTATAAAATATTTAATTACTCCATTTTTCTTGTTCATACGCGTGTTCCTGTTTCCTTTTATAAAGCGTTATCAGTTACATATAATATCTCCCCTTATAATGATAGCGATAGTATCATTGAATCATCAGATAAACATATTCTCTGCAAGCTCTTCCCTTGAAAGGAAAGGAGCAAGATCTTCAAGCGGAGGACTCGTAAGAGTTCCGTCCGGAAGTCTCCTTGCGGAGCTCTTGGGCGCCCATACCTGATCGGTATCCGTAAACACTTCACAGAGCACCGGTGCCTCAGTATCAAGTGCCTCATCCAATTTATCGGAAAGCTCGGCTCCCGTGTGGATTCCTATATAGCTGTACCCAAAAGCGGATGCGATTTTTTCAAATGAAGGGAATGCCAAGTCACCGCTTTCAGGCCCGATTCCGCACTTGGAATAATCAGAGAAAAGATTATTCTGCGTAAGCCTGATTGAATGATAACCCGCATTGTTTATAAGAAAAATCTTTATAGGAAGCTTATTGGTAACTATGGTCTGAAGCTCCTGAAGATTCATCATGATACTGCCATCGCCCTCAAGACATATTGTATCCTTTTTGCCCGCAGATAAGCACAAACCTATCGCAGCAGGAAGTCCGTATCCCATGCTGGCTACGGCATTATTTATTATAAATCTCGTATTGTCTTTTATTGTCCAGCTCTGATGTCCCGCAACGCAGCACGCTCCGTTACTTACCGCCGTAAGGCTTCCCTTTGGAAGCTTGTCTGAAAGTGCTTTGATAAAGCCGTAAACATTAACAAGTTTATCTCCCGTATGAAGCTGCTCATCGGATACAACAGGATACTTCTCTCTCCACTTGATGCACTGTGCTCGCCATGCATCATCGGAAAAAAGATATCCCTCTTTACTGTCACTTGCAGAATCAAGCTTATCATTAAGTTTCTCCAGATATTCTTTTACATCTGAATGAATCTTAAGGTCGATATGAAGTGTGTGCTTGTCCATCTCTGAAGAATCAATATCAACCATGATGACCTTGGCTGCTCTCGCCCATGTTCCCCATGTATAGCCTACCTGCCTGATGGAAAGTCTGCTTCCGAGAACAAGAACAAGATCGGAATTCTGAATGGCAAAGTTTCCGGCTCTGTCTCCCATGTTTCCGCCGCGGCCGCAGTAAAGCGGGTTGTCTGATTCTATCACATCAATGGAGTTCCAATATGTACAAACCGGTATTCCAAGCTTATCAACAGCTTTTCTGAATGCTTCAAAACCACCCGAAATACGGATTCCTCCGCCGGCATAGATGACGGGTCTCTTGGCTTCTTTTAGCATCTCGATAGTCTTATCTATACTCTCATCAAGCTGCGCTGCGCTTATTTTCTTTTCACAGATATCTTCAGCTTCGTCATATCCCCGAAGCTCATCGGGATTGATATCGGCTGCCTGGTAATTAACGGGCACATCAATCCATACAGGTCCGGGTCTTCCGGTATTCATAAGATGCCATGCTTTTTCGAGATGATATCTGATATCCGCAGGATCTTCGAGCATAACGGCATACTTACAGATATGCGAAGTCATCGCTGTAATATCATACTCCTGATCTCCTATGGCTCTTGGTTCATAATCGCCATCACTATCCTTGCAGCCTGCCTGTGCAGCGCACTCTTTTCCATAATTCTTTTTCCAATAACGAACTGTAGTGTCATAGCGGACCTGTCCGCTAACAACAAACATAGGAAGTGAATCAAGCCAGCCTCCGATAACTCCCGTGATCGCGTTTGTTCCGCCTGGACCTGAAGTCACACAGAGCGCCGCAACTTTATTCTCAAATCTTGAATAACCTTCCGCAGCGATAGCCGCACCCTGCTCATGATGAAAGTGGGTGCACTTCATTCCTTCCGTATGTCCGAAAGAATTATTTAAATACATAGCGCCACCGCCTACTACCGTAAAGCAGTCGGTGACGCCTTTTTTTATCAAAAATTCAACTATATAATCTGAAACTCTCATAATATTACCATTTTATCCAAGGCGCTTTACCTGCCTCGATAAGCTCCGACAATTCGTCCCTTTCTCTCGCTGTATCCATACATTTCCAGAAGCCGTCATACTTATATGCGGCCATCTCTCCGTCTTTTACGAGATTGTGCATGGGCTCTTTTTCAAAGAAAGTAGCATCGCCTTCAATGTAATCAAACACGCCCGGCTCAAGTACCATATATCCACCGTTTATTCTTGCTCCATCCATGCTTGCTTTTTCTCTGAAATCTCTTACAACGGATGTGTCATCTTTATCAATATCGAATACACCGAAACGCTGACCTGCAAGGATAGCGGTTACAGTGGCGATCTTTCCGTGGCTTTTGTGGAACTTAAGAAGAGCGTTCATATCAATATCGCAAACACCGTCACCGTATGTCATGAAAAATGTCTCATTTCCGACATGCTCTTTTATCCTCTTTATACGTCCACCGGTCATGGTGCTGTAACCTGTATCTACAACCGTTACTTTCCAAGGCTCTGCCTTCTGTGAATGGAAGGTTGTCTGTCCGCTGTTTGCAAAATCAAAAGTTACATCGCAGTTATGAAGATAGTAGTTTGCAAAGTACTCTTTGATCACTTCCTGCTTGTAACCTGCGCATATGATAAACTCATTAAAACCGTGATAGGAATACTCCTTCATGATATGCCACAAAATAGGTTTACCGCCTATCTCGATCATCGGTTTTGGACGAAGATGACTCTCCTCACTTATTCTTGTGCCGAAACCTCCGGCAAGTATTACAACTTTCATTTCTTAATATAAAACCTTTCTGAATCAAAAATAATACTATTATCTTAACGAACATGGAGCAAAATTACAAATTGAACCTTATATATTCGCATAAATACTCAACATCTTTGATGTATATTCCGAAACATCAAGCCTATTAAGCTCTTTTAACTTTTCTCTGTAACCATCAAGCGTTTCGCGGGAATTCCACATTTCATGGATTACTTCCTCCAGTTCCTTGGCATCTCCGCTCTTAAATAATCTTCCGTTCACTTTATCTTCCACAAGCTCTGGTATTCCGCCGATATCTGCTCCCAGTACAGGAACAAATCTCTCCTGACTCTCCATAACGGAAAATGGGCAATTCTCATACCACTCAGAAGGATAGATTGTAAATTCTGCGTTTCTGATAAGTGTCTCAAGCTCATCTCCGGATTTAAATCCAACGTTTACAGCATTTGAAAGTTCATCAATTTGCTGCGCATATTCACCGTTTCCTGCAAAAACAAAGTTTATTCCGGCAAGCTTTTTGCATGCCTCTATCAATGTGCGCACGCCCTTCTCACAAGAAAATCTTCCAAAATACAACACATATCTGTCAAAAGGACTATCAAGAGCTGCATTCTCTTTTCCCATATTCTCGGGGTGTTCGACAAAATTATGTATTGCAATCGTCTTGTACTCAAAAAGCGGGTTTTGATCCATCTTTTTCTTAATAAACTCGGATGGACATATGATCTCATCTATATATTTATATACTCCGTTGATCTTCCAGAAATAAGCTTCCGCCGCACCTACAATCGATTTAAGAGTAGATCCGTGTATACACTTTCCTTTTACGCAGTTTCCGAATGCTCCGTGAATACATTTCTCACAGTTCTCATGCGTAGCAGGATTATTAAACATATGATTTGGGCAAAGAAGCTGGTAATCGTGAGCCGTAAAAACTATTCTGCAGTCTCTTTTTTCTTTTTTTCTCCATTTCACCGTCTCCGTGATAACAGAGGGAGTAAGTTGATAATTAAAATTATTAAGATGCACCACATCCGGTTTAAAATCATCCAGCACAAGACGTATCTTCTTTGCGGCTTCTCTACTGTAAATCGTCTTTATCGGATATGTGATCTTTTTAAGAGGATTGCCGCCTCGGAAATCCATATCCGATGTATAAGCACCTACATTATTTCCGACTATTCTTCCGTCATGCTCCATTCCGAAAAACTGGACTTCATGCCCCATTTCTTGTAATGCTTTTCCGAGTTTAAAGATATAAGTCTCCGATCCACCGTTTGGATGAAGGAATTTATTTACTATAAGTATCTTCATGTTGTTTACCTTTTTTCTCTCATACTCATGAGCCTTGTCAAAAGAAGATCAGAAGCATCATCTTTACTCATGCACTCAAGGGCCTCTTCGTCGTCTTTTGTTATAAAAGTAAGGACATTGGTATCAACACCAAATCCTGCTCCCTTAACCTTAAGATTATTGGCGCATATCATATCAAGATTTTTCTTCTCAAGCTTTTTTCTTGAGTTTTTCAAAAGATCTTTTGTCTCCATTGAAAAGCCGCAGAGAATTTGTCCTTTTTTCTTCTTTTCTCCAAGCTCCTTCAAAATATCTTTTGTCCTCTTAAGCGGAATGCTCATTTCCTTATCGGAATCCGATTCTTTTTTCTTGATCTTGTCAGTTGCAGTTTTTATAGGTGTATAATCCGCAACTGCGGCCGCTTTTATTATTATGTCCTGTTTTGATGCTCTCTTAGTCACTTCATTGAACATATCCTCGGCAGATGTGATCTCTACAACATTCACATACTTTGGTCTCTCAAGATTGGTCTTTCCCGTTACAAGGGTAACCTCAGCACCTCTTCTTGCAGCTGCCTTGGCAATGGCATAGCCCATCTTGCCGGTAGAATGATTGGTGATATATCTGACGGGATCGATTGCTTCCATAGTCGGGCCGGCCGTTACAAGTACCTTCACTCCCGACATATCTTTTTCACAAGCTATCTCCTGAACAATCGCATCTGTTATAACGGAAGGTTCTTCCATTCTTCCTTTTCCGACTGTTCCGCAGGCAAGGAATCCCTCACCCGGTTCTACGATAATATATCCGAGATCACGCAGAGTCTGAAGATTTCTCTGAGTCACAGGATTTTCATACATTTTTGTATTCATCGCAGGTGCGATCATCTTGATGCAATCACAGGCAAGAGCTGTAGTTGTAAGCATATCATCGGCAATTCCGCATGCAAGCTTGGCTATACAATTGGCTGTTGCAGGCGCTATAACCAGAATATCCGCTTTATCTGCAAGCGCTATATGCTCAACCTCATAGTAGCTTCCCCTGTCAAATGTATCCGTCACACATCTGGTATGAGTTATTGATTCAAAGGTGAGGGGAGTCACAAACTTAGTCGCATTCTCTGTCATTATGACATCTACATTTGCATGCTGTTTGATCAGCTTTGATGCAAGATCTGCTGCCTTATATGCGGCAATCCCGCCTGTTACTCCAAGAAGTACATTTTTTCCCTGTAGCATCAAAATCTCCTTTAATAATCGCTTCCCGCTTTGTTTTTCTATAGATTTCTCCTGACATTTTACCACATCTATGATATATTTATTACGCACTGTATTCAAATAGATTTGAAACGGTAGCTTTTTTGTAAGGAGAACTAAATATGCAAAACACATCATCACTGAGCCGCGAGACTAAGACGTCAGAAGGACTCAGTACAAAAACACTCTATTTGGTGGAGACTGCCCTTATGATCGCAGTAACGCTCATCATGGGTAACACCTTCTTGGGAACGATCCCCACACCTTTTCTTAAAGTTTCAATCGTAACAGTACCCGTTGCACTTGCAGCAATGTTAATCGGCCCCACAGCCGGTGTTGTATGCGGACTTGTTTTCGGACTCAACAGCTTTTTTACTGCTCTCACCGGGGAAAGCGGACTTCTTTCAACACTTTTTAACGTAAATCCAGTCGGAGTATTTTTGACTGCTGTATTGGCAAGATTTCTTGACGCATTCATCGTGAGCAATCTTTTCCCTATTTTTAAAAAGCATCTGGGCAAGGTTTCTTATTACATAACAGGACTACTTATGCCTCTTTTCAATACAGTTTTCTTCATGGGACTTCTTTGCATTTTCTTTTATCATTCAGACTTTATTCAGGAGCTTGCAGCAACAAAAAATGCAACCGGTCCTTTGTCATTTGTGATCGCACTTGTCGGCGTTCAGGCAACGGTTGAAGCAGCCATAGGTTGTCTTCTCGCAGGAACACTCGGACTTGTGCTTTCCAAAGTGCTCCACAGAGCATGATTTAATAATGATATGGAAAAAATACTGACTGTAGATATTGGTAATACGAATATTGCGATTTTTTTATGGGAAGGCGACAAAGCTACGCCTCTTGATAGCTTTGCGACAGACAAGAACAATAATCTTGAGGAGTTAAGAAAAGCTTTCTCTTCTGTTCTTGCGTCGTTTTCAGGTAATAATAAAACGGAGCTCATCACGGGCTCCGTTATTTCCTGTGTCGTTCCAAGTATCTCTTACGTGGCAAAAGAGGCTCTTAAAGCTGTGACGGGAACCACCCCCGTAATCGTAAGCTGTGAACTCGATATTGGAATTAACTTTGATCAATATGATAAAAAAAGTCTTGGTTCCGACAGGATTGCCGATATAGTCGGAGCAGTTAAGCTCTATGGCACTCCTGTGATAGTCTGCGACCTTGGAACCTGTACTACATTATCGGCAGTAGATTCCGAAAATAGATTTATTGGCGGAATGATCACTCCGGGCATTCAAACTTCTCTGGATGCACTACATGACAGAGTCCCTCATCTTCCAACTATAACCGCAAAAGAAACCGATAATCTGGTCGGTCTTGATACAGCATCATCTCTTCTTTCCGGTGCTATTGTCGGAACGGCAGCCATGATATCTGAAATTGCGGATAAAATTCGGACCGCTCCGAATATGAATAATGCAACTCTTGTCCTTACAGGAGGAAACGCACCATTTGTTCTTCCGTGGATCTCTGAAAAAGGAAAAACTGTTTATGAGCCGGAACTCATCATGAAGGGCTTGCGCGAAATATATACAAATTTCTGTTGAATCTTATAGCTCATAAAGAAAAGGCAAGTATCAACTACAATCTTAACAGCAGTCTCGGGAACGACCACGAGCCATTTTACTCCCATCGTCACCAAAAATGCACTGAGTGCCATCTGTACAACAGCTAAGGTTACATACTTTATCGCAGCCTTTCCTATTTTTTCATTACTCTTAAATACCATCTTGTAGTTAAGCGCAAAATTATATGTAGCGGAAACTATCCTTGCTATCACAGTCGCTATCGCAATATATCCCGCGTACTTTCCTTTAAGAAGAAAACAAAGAAAAGAAAACAACGCTATATCCAAAACACAAGATGAAAGGGATGAAAATATATATCTTATAAAGCTCTCACCAAGAACTCTGTAAATTCTTATAGAATCCGCAAACGGATTAAAATGTGTTGAATGATGATCCTTGGATTCGTATATTGTGCTGATAGGCACTTCGATTATCTTATACTTTCCTTTTGCTTCGAGAAGCATCCTCATTTCAAATTCAAAACGATCCCCTTTGACCGAAAGAAGCTCCTCCATAAACTTAGCAGGTATTCCCCGAAGGCCCGTCTGCGTATCACTCACGTCCAGTCCGGATACATATCTCGTTACTTTCTTGGTGATAGCATTTCCCGCCTTTGATTTCCAAGGAATGTCATCTCCTTCAAGACTTCTGACACCAAGAATAAGAGAATCTTTGTTTTCCAAGAGGCTCTTTTTTACATCATTTATAGAAGCTACGCAGTGCTGACCGTCAGAATCCGCAGTCACTGTTCCGACCGCCTCCGTCATGTTATCAAGCACATATTTGAACGCAGTCTTAAGCGCAGCGCCTTTTCCTTTGTTAACGTCATGCCTTAGAATAACACCGTTTTCTGCCAAAAGCTCTTTTGCCTTGTCAAAAAAAACTTTGTATTCCTCGCCACTTCCGTCATCAACTATAACAACGTACTCCCCGCTTTCCGCCAGTTCTTTTACCAGCACGGTCATACGCTCGTCCGGTTCATATGAAGGAATGATCACCGGTATTAAGTTTTCTTTACTCGAAATATTCACATTCATCTATTACATTCTAGCTTAATTATTGACTTTGCGCTATATTGTAATGTAGAGGTTTATCATGACAAGAAAAAAAACGCTTATTCTAATATTCATATTATTATTCATAGTTCTTGGGCTGTCTTTTATCGGAAGAAGAGGAATCGCTCGCAGATCTCCGCTTACCATTACAGAAATCTGCGCTTGCAATAAAAATGCCGCCTACGATGACAACGGCGATTACGGTGCAGATTATATCGAGATCTACAACAGTTCCGATGAACCCGTCAGTTTATTGGGCTGGGGACTTACCGATAGCAGAAAAGATCTGTTCAAATACACATTCGGTGATATAACTGTAGAGCCGGGACAAGCTGTTATTGCTTGGAGCAGCCCATGCATAGACGATACTTCTTTATACAGGGATGACTATGTTCCCTCCGACATCCACGATATTCCTTTCAAGATTTCAAAAGGCGAAGTGTGCATTCTCACAAGCCCCGATGAAAAGTATGTTCAAAGGCTTCCCATCCCATACGATCTTCCCGACAACAAATGTTATGCTTCCTGCTTAGACGATCTGGGAAGATATAATATCACTTCGGCAACTCCATATTATGTAGAAGAGACTTTTATTCCCGAGAAAAAAGAAATATTGGAAGCTCCTTCTTTTTCAATAAAAGGTGGATGGTATGACGGCGACGTTGTAGTGACTTTGGATGCTCCAAAAGGAGATATTTATTATTCTCTTAACGGATCTGTCCCTGACGCCGAATCTTACAAATATGAGGGGCCCATAACCATAAGTAACAGAACGCAGGAACCCAACATTTGGTCGGCAATGGGCGATATAGCTTCAGGTAACTCATACTTACCTGATTATCCTGTTGATAAAGGTACTGTCCTTAAGGCTGTAGCTATATCCGAAAACGGAACAAGTGAAATAGTGTCACAGTCATATTTTGTCGGTCTTGATAGTTACGGTTATGACGGAATTTCCATAATGTCTGTATCAATGGACCCTGATGATCTTTTTGGATATGAAAAAGGTATTTATGTTCAAGGCAGAGTGAAAGACATATATGGCACCAAGATGAATCTTGGACTCGATGAATATATTTATGAATACTGTAACTATGCCAAGGAAGGAAGAGGTTGGGAACGTCCCGCAAACATAGAATTTTTCTCAGAGGATCACAAAAAGATATTTGATCAAAAAACAGGATTTAGAATTCACGGCGGATTCAGTATTGCGCACAATCAAAAAAGCTTTAATGTATACGTTCGCCCTGAGTATGACGGAAATAAATACTTCAAATATGATTTCTTTAACGGTAATGGAAATGGATATAGTAAAGTAGTATTAAGATCGGGGGGCACGAAAGATCTTTATGTCACAAAGCAACGTGATGTATTCTGTCAGAGTCTTGTGGCAGACAGAGATATTGGCATTCAACGTGCCATCCCCTGTGCACTCTTCTTAAACGGAGAGTACTGGGGAATGTATTTTATACAAGAAACCGTTGGCGATTCATACATTCACGAGAACTATGGCATTGACGAAGATAATGTTCTTATTATAAAAAATGGTGAAGTAAATACAGATGACTCAAATGACTTAAAACTGTACACTGATCTTATTGAATACATATCAGACAATGATATGTCTATAAAAGAAAACTATCAATACATTGAAGAAAAAATTGATATTCAAAGTTTGATTGATTATTACATCGCAGAAATCTACGTTGCTAATGCTGATGCTTTTTCTAATAATTATGCCCTTTGGAGGACAAAAAATCCCACAGGTAACGGATACGACGATGGAAAATGGCGATGGCTTTTATATGATCTTGATGAATCATGTTCAATGCTTACCGAAATGACAAATGAATACGTCGATTCATTTACAGAAGGACACTGGGAAATCAGTCCTCTTGACGGAGACAAACTTTTCTCTTCCATGATCAAAAACGAGGAATTCAAAGAACGTTTCGTCAGCTCTTTTATTGAAATGACAGAAAAAAACTTTCAATACGAAAGCGTTCACGAGAAGCTTTCAATACTTTCGGCAAAATGTAAAGACGCCGATATAAAATCACAAGAAAGATTCCGCGGTGACTTTGTGGTCAGCAGTTATGAACCCAGCGAAGACTTCACTCCGCCCTATTCCGAAGATGACTACAATGCCGATATTGCGGTCATTGACGACTTTTTTAAGGAACGAGCTTCATACATTACAAACTATATGAAAAACGATCTGGGATTATCTGACTGAATTTTCTATATTATAAAAAGCAGCCTTTTTAGAAAAAGACAATAATTCATGGAGTCGCACATATTGAATCAATTTAAAATTTTATTTCATTAGATTCCATATCCATTCGAAATAATTGTTTTCTTTTTCACAAAGTTTTCACAAAGAAATTTTGTTTTTCCTTGTTTCGCTTTTTCGTATATGATAAATTCTTTTTCGCGCGATTCAGAAATTATCTTTTTTTCCCTTCTCCTGCGCTCTGTACGTGAGTTCCGCTCAGTGCACGCAGCCGCGCTGATAAACCCAAAATAAAAACACCACTGCAAAGTCTTTGCAAGTGGTGTTTTTGTTTTTTTATTTTGTTATCTGATCATATCTTTCCGATACCTTAGCCCAGTCAAGTACTTCAAAAAAGGCCTTGATATAATCGGGTCTCAAATTCTTATATTTAAGGTAGTATGCATGTTCCCATACATCCAATCCTATGATCGGTATTCTTCCGGTGCCCTCACTGATCGGATTGTCTTGATTGGGAGATGCCGATACAAACAATGCTCCCGCCTTATCTGTTGAAAGCCATGCCCATCCGGAGCCGAATTGTCCGGCTGCTGCCTTGGACAATTGATCCTTAAGCTCATCGAGACTTCCGAAAGTTTTATCTATTGCTTCTTTTAGCTTACCGTTAGGTTCTTTGGCAGGACTATCGGAAAACATCTCAAAATACAGGTTATGATTATAATATCCTCCGCCCTGATTTCGAAGTCCCTTCTTCAAAGTCTCATCGGAAACTTTATCAAGAGAAGCCAGTAGCTCTTCTGCCGAAAGGTTGCTAAGTCCTGCTTTCTCAGCCAATTCATTAAATGTCTTGGTGTAGGTGGCATGATGCTTGCCATGGTGAGTCTCAACTGTGAGCTGATCAATAAACGGCTCCAGCGCATTTGTAGCGTAAGGTAACTTGATCTGTTCGTACATAGCGATTCTCCCTTCATAATTCAAGATTTAATTGTTCATTATAACAGTGGTATTACTTTTTATACCAAGAAACAACCTTCTTTACCGCCTCAATAACGTCATCGACATCGCTGTCAGTCATAAGTGGATAAAGCGGTATGCTCATGATACCTTTGTAAACCTTTTCCGCAACAGGGCACAGTCCCCTTTGATATCCCATCCTTTCATAGAAAGGGAACCAATATACAGGTACATAGTGAACCTGCGGCTGCACATTTTCTGCGGAAAGCGCATCAAAAAACTCTCTTCTGGTGCATTTAACCACGTCAAAATCAAGCTGTATCACGTAAAGATGCCTTGTAGTATCGGACTCGGGTATCTCTTCCTGTACTATTATTCCGGGGACCTCTTTAAAGGCCTCATCATATTTCTTTACAATCTCTTTTCTTCTCTTCGAGAACTTATCCAGCTTATTAAGCTGACTGATCAAAAGAGCCGCCTGAAAATCCGTCATTCTGTAGTTAAATCCAAGTTCCTGCATCTCATAGTACCAAATACCTTCAGCTTCATGCTTGAACTCATCCGGATTTCTTACAATACCGTGCTGTGAAGCAAGGTGAAGCTTTCTGTATAACTCAGGATCATTGGTTGTGATCGCACCGCCTTCTCCGGCTGTAACAGTCTTAACGGGATGGAAGCTGAATGTTGTCATATCAGCGATCGAACCCTCTCCTTTGCCGTCATACTTGGTTCCGATTGCATGTGCTCCGTCAATGATAAGCGTAAGGCCATGCTCATCACATATCTTCTGAATTCTCTTATGATCCACTGCCTGTCCTGTATAGTCAACCGCCACAATTGCTTTGGTCTTATCGGTTATATGCTTCTCAATACTGTCCGGATCGATATTATAGGTTCTTGGATCAATATCCGCAAAAACCGGCTTAGCACCGACATACACAGCACAGTTTGCAGAAGCCGCAAATGTCAGAGGAGTTGTTATTACTTCATCTCCTTCTCCCACTCCTGCCGCTATCATTGCACAATGTAGAGCGGCTGTTCCGTTACTGACTGCTACTGCGTATTTTGCTCCGGTCACTTCACAGATTCTTTTCTCAAGTTCCGCTACGAACGGTCCACATGTTATAAGGTCTCCCTTAAGTGCCTTTGCAACTGCATTCACATCGTCATCATCAATCCACTGACGACCGTAATAAATCTTCTCGTCTCTTACCGGAGTCCCACCGAGAATTGCAAGTTTATCCATTGTTGTCCTTCTTTCCGTATCCTAAATATATCCATTCTAAAAGATATTCTGATAATGATTGTCTGTCATCAGATTATACCATATTCCATGGTCTCAGAGTACCCGACACGTGTACAAAATAGCCGAAGAGATATTTATCTCTTCGGCCACGCTTCATCACTGTTTATAATTAATCATAGAGGTCAAAGTCTCCGCTTTTTGAAGGATCTCCGTTAACAACATAATATGCTTTTCCCTCTTCAGGCTTTACATAGATATTAAGCTCTTTAATATCTCTTTTGCCATATGCTTTTTTTGCCTTGGAGACAATCTTATCCTCTCCTATAGACAGGCTACTGTACTGTAGCTCAATCTTTGTTTTTGTTTCTGCCATCATTACCCTCCCCTCAGAAGATTAGTAGTCTTAATTACGTTCTATTTTACGCCTTATTATGACAAAAGTGAATGTTTATTTAATTATCCGTGTTTTTTTAAGCTTCCTTTATTCTTATTTTATTTCTCTCGTTTATAATATACCTACCAAGAGACAAGGAGGTATCTGCCATGGCTAATAAGAAAACTATAGCTTCCAGAATAAGAACCACTCCAAAACCGCCTCTTCAGGTTATGCACGTTAGGACCTTTAAACCCGATCTCAATACTCTCAGCAGCGTTGACTGCGGAGTAGATTTATCGGGATATGCATTTGAAGGACTTAAAAAGTGGAAATAACATTTGACCAAATAAACTAAATATCCTTTTTTATTTAGGGCACGTAATGAGCGATCATGCGTGTCCCTTTTTTGCATTTTCGACACTTTATGATACAATATTGAAATAACAGCTTAAAAAATGGAGAGAGTAAATGATCATAATAAAGAGAAATATATCTCGATTTATAGAATTAATTATATTTATAATCGCGCTTATTATCCTTTTGGCAAATCTAATGAATGTCCTTATAGACAAGGGTACCTCAACAAACCCAAGGATGTATAACGTATACAAAGGCTACGCCAAAAACACAGATGTACTTTTTGTAGGTAGCAGTCATGCCGGACATCTTGTGGGTAGAAATCTGTGGAGAGACTATGGTATTGCAGCCTATACAATTGCAGGAAATTCTCAACCGGTAGATGTTACATATCATGCCATAATTGAATTTCTAAAATACGAAGAGCCTAAAGTTATTATGATGGAAACCGCCCTTATTCCCGACGATAACATGGAAGAGCCTGACACTGAATACGAAGGTAAAATCCAGAGTGATGCAGCTTTCAGTTATTCAGAAAACTATCTGCAAATGGCAAGAGAACAGATTGAGAATTTTAGCCTACCCTTTACGAAAGACGGAATAGAACTACTTTACAAGTGGCCACTTATGCATTCCAGATATTCAGAACTTACCAAAGATGACTTCGTGCCCGATACTCCCTATTTAGTATCAGATGTTCACCCACTATATTCTGTTCCCGAGGAAGAGGCTGAGATTGTCACCACAGATGAACGTGCACCAATAAGCGATATAGGTCGTGCTTATCTTAATAAGATTATTACCTTGTGCCGCGAAAAGAACATCCCGCTTGTTCTTTTCCATACTCCGTATCCCGCGCCCGAGACGTCTGTTGCACAGCAAAAAACCATTTCTGACATTGCTTCGGAAAATAACGTACCATTTATCGACTTCAATTATCTTGTTGATGAAATAGGTTTTGATGTTCAGACCGATCAGGCTGCCGACCTTAACCATTTAAACCTCACAGGAGGTGAAAAGATCACAGAGTATCTGGGACAATATCTTTTGGATAATTACAACCTGAAAGATCATAGGAATGATCGAGGTTATGAAACATGGGAAAAAGATCAAAAAGCCTGGGAAGATTTTCAATTAAAAGAAAAATTTGAAAATGCTGGTGATATAGAGGAATGGTCGGAGCTTTTCGGTGATCACTTCAATAATTATTTAGTAATAATGACTCTTTCAGGCGATCACACATATGAATCAAACGGAACCATTCAGAATATTATTGATGAAGTTCCAACACCTGAAGGTTACCATGAAAAAGGTGGGACGATAATACTGTATCACGGCGAGCTTCTATATTATTCAGATCGAGCCGATACCTATTCGTATTCGCATAAATTCGGAAATACCGTTGTATCCGTTGACAGGCTTATGCCAAATCAAGAATATATGTCAGAATCGGATAAAGAAGAACGAAATGACGGAGTATATATCTGGGGAGAGAATTATATCAAAAAAACCAGCGGACTTAGTATCACTATCTATGACGAAAGTTTAGATATAATAATTGATTCCGTAGGTATATCTCCCGATGCCGAGAATAACGAAATTGAGCGAGAAGAAAACGATTAAATAACTATAGCATGGAGAATAATAATGTTTATTACTTACCAAATACTGTTTCCTCTGGTATTTATAATACTGTTACTTGAATTCATAGTCCCGAAAAAGCTCAGATCCTTTATACTTCTGACACTCAGCTTTTTTCTGTACTATATTAGCGGAACCGCATCCTTTTTCATTTTGCCTGCGGTGGGTATTATCTCATATGCCGTCACCATGGTAATGGAAAAAATTAAGGCTCCTTCCGTAAAAAAGGCTCTGCTGACAGCGAGCATTGCTGTTATAGTAGCTTTGCTCATAGTCTTCAGATATACCGGAATTAAAAACATGGCTCCGATCGGACTATCTTTTTTTGCACTGGAAGCCATCTCCTATATTTCGGATTGTTATAACGGAAAAATAAAGCCGGAAAAGAATCCGCTTTACGTGCTTTTATATATTGCATTCTTTCCCACTGTTATTTCCGGTCCCATTGAAAGAGGCGGCAATCTGATTCCTCAATTCAGGAAATTGGACGCATCTTCCAGAAAAGAATTATTTGATATAAACAGATTATGTGATAATGCTATAATCATTATTTTCGGAATGTTTGTAAAACTTGTTATAGCTGACAGACTTTCACTTGTATCAGATCATATTTTTTCTACGTATTATCGATATGGAACGACAGTGCTTATAATTGGTGCCGTTTGTTTCGGAATGCAGCTTTACTGCGATTTCATGGCTTATTCACACATTGCCCTGGGAATCGCCGGTATGTTTGATATCAGTATCATGGATAACTTTAAAGCGCCTTATCTGTCGGTATCTATCACAGACTTCTGGAGAAGATGGCATATATCTCTCAGCTCATGGCTAAGAGACTACATATATATTCCTTTGGGCGGAAACAGAAAAGGAAAGCTCAGAAAATACCTCAATACATTTATTACATTTGCAATAAGCGGTATATGGCATGGCTCAGGTCTAAGCTTCCTGATTTGGGGTGTTCTTCACGGTCTTTTCAATATGTTTGAGAACATTTTTACAGACATCGGAATAATGAAGAAAAACAAGTCCGATATTCCCTTCGGTGGACGCTTGCTAAGATCGATCATCACATTTGTGCTTGTGGATTTCGCTTGGATATTTTTTAAGGCGGATTCGGCCCAACATGCATGCTCATATATCATACAGATGTTTACCGTCAAAGATTTCTGGATATTATCCGATATGGATAAGCTTTTTTCACTGGGACTTGGAGTTCAGGAAGTACTCATACTTTTCTTTGCACTTCTGGTCTTAGGCGGTATCGACTATGTCATATACAAAAATGCTCTTCGAGTAGACAGATGGCTTAATATTCAAGGCTCTGTATTCAGAGTTGTATTTACACTTGCCATATTGCTATATACGATTGTTTTCGGCTTATATGGTGAAAAAGCCGATCCCGCATCATTTTACTATATGTCATTTTAAAAAAACCGAGACAAAGAATTATGTTCTTTGTCTCGGTTCATTATTTTCTGCATTTAAAACTATTCTTAAAACCCTACGCTTTTTATTGCACATACCGCCGCCATAACTACCAGAACAATGGCAAAAATGCGCATCCACCGATATGTCTCGGGTTCTTCTTCATTATTCTTGTTAAGTTCACCGATGGTGAACACTACCACCGCAATTATAAAAATAACTGCTGCCAAAACAGCCAAAATCTTTCCCATATCATCCTCCGCACCGTATCAGCCCGCCAAATGCTCTTTTATCTTATCTTTGATCCTATTCTCAACCAATGCTGCTATATCCTTGGTCTTCATATTCTTATATTCATCATACATTATCGGTTCAAGATAGTATACATATGTCGTCACCGGTCCGTAATGATCACTGTTATAAACTTTATAAGAATCAACAAGCGCCACCGGTACTATCGGAACTTTGGACATCTGCGCAACCTTAAAGCTTCCGGCTTTAAACGGTTCAACAACATTGCCGTTATTTTCCTTATATCCGCCTTCCGGGAAAAGAATGTACTTCTTTCCTTGTTCCAGTTCTTTTGCCATCTCCTGAAAAACTGTTATTGTCTGTCTGGGATTATTAAGATAAATAGACTTTCCTCTAACCAGTAATAAAAACTCATAAACAAGCGGTATCTTCGACCTCTCTATATCCATAACAAAAGAAATCGGCTTTTCGTGTGTTGCAAAAATCCCGGGAACATCATATTTACCTTGATGATTGGGATATAGCATGTATCCGCCTTCCTTGGGAAGATTCTCGGCTCCGTATGCTATGGTTTTATAGCCTGATGATCTGTTCATGACATCTACCATCTCTCTTGCCACAGCATAACAGTCCTCTTCCGAGTGCTTCTGAGGGTTTCTGACCCATATCCTGGCTTTGATAATGTAATAAATGATCTTATGTAGATTGATCAGTATCGTATGATAATAATTCCTCATTTAGAAAATTATACTCCAATCTTATCCAATAGCGATTTAAACCCGTATATCTCGAATTGCTCTTTTGCCTTGGTTTTATCAAAGTTGAGCTTGAAATCATCAAGTGAAATATCAAAAGGATAATCTTTCCTGATCTCAGCGAGATCTTTAGACAATATTGCAAGATCACGATACTCGATAAGCGCCTTTAAAGGGCTTCTGGAGATGCCAAGCTCTTCTTTCCACTTCTTGGCCAGCTCTTTTTGCTCCTTATCATCTTTGCAATCATCAATTGCCTCATATATGCCCTCAACAGTGCCATACTCAGCCAAAAGAGGTAATGCAGCGCTGCTAACTCCCTTAACCCCCGGGATGTTATCGCTTGAATCACCTTGGATTCCCTTAAGATCGGGTATTTGGTCGGGACGAACACCATATTCCTTAAGACATAGATCCGGTGTAACTTCAAATGCCTTATCAGGTATGGCCGCAAGCTTACTGTCCCACCCATACTCTGCTCCATACTTGGTTTGAAGCTCATTGGCAGTCTCCTGCTTGGTCTGTATAAGCCAAACTCTTGTATGGTCGGTCACAAGCTGTAAATAATCATGGTCTTTGGTGATTATATACATGGGAATGTCTTTCTCATAGCGTCCGGCCACGCTTCCCACGATGTCATCCGCCTCATAATTCTCGTCAAAAAGGACCTTAAAGCCCATTTCCTTCAACATATTCTCCATATTGACGAACTGCTCCTTCAAAGGTTCGGGCGTATCCCCTCGGTTTGCCTTATATTCGGCATATTTCTCTCTTCTGAAGGTATCTCTTGTCATATCGAAAGCGAACATGATATGCGTAGGCTTCTGCTCATCTATTATCTTAAGAATTGTTCTCATCATGCCAAACATCGCATTGGTATACTGTCCCTTGGCATTATGCATGATCTGAGAATAAAGTTTTTCCTTTTTCTCAGGATCCTTTTCGAACATAATTGCCTTGGGAAGATTGCCATAGTAGTTTGTCACTAGCATAGAACTTCCGTCAATTAGTATGAATTTCTCGTTTGCCATTATATCTCCATGGATTTTTATGTTTTTTCGCAATTTTAATGATAAAAGAAAACAGGTGCATTGGCAAGATGCACCTGTTCAGGTAGGAGATTTCTTATGACTATTGTATGTCACGTGTAAATAACGCCTTGGCATTGACGCATTTACTTTGTTAGCATTTGCTAACAAAGACATATTAGCATATGCTAACAGGATATGCAAGTGCTTTTTTCTAAAAAACTTTCTCAAATATTAAGAGAGACAATCCCCAAATCTCACTCTCATATGCGCCTTGATGGCCTCAACGCAGCCCTCAAAGCCAAGCTTGCTGCTGTCCAGGCATAGGTCATAATTTCGCGCATCCGACCACTTACGTCCTGTGTGATGCTCATAGTATTCAGATCTGTACTTATCTTCCTTGCGGATAAACTTTTCAAGTTCATCCCCTCGAAGACTCTGAACCTTCGCGGCCTGCTCAAGCAAGTAGTCCATAGGCGCATGTACAAATACACTTAGAACGTTGTCATAATCCTTGAGCACAAAGTTCGCAGCACGACCTATTATAACACAGCTCTCTTTATCTGCGAGATTCTTTATTGTTTTTGCCTGGAAATTAAAGAGATTGTCAGGCTCAGTAAATTCCTTACTGTCCGGACCGATTATCTCACCCGTATACACATTTACAGGCGCCTTGAAGAAACCAACCGTTCTGCAACGCTCGTCCGCTTCTCTGAAGAGATCCTCATTTATACCACTCTCTTCCGATGCAAGCTTTATAAGATCCTTGTTGTAATAATTGATACCAAGGTCCTTTGCAAGCATCTTGCCCACGGTTCTACCGCCGCTTCCATACTGCCTTGCGATTGTAATGACGATGTTTTTCTTCATGCTTTTATCCCCCTTGAAGTGCTCTACTACGCCGCCAAGTGCTCTACTCTGGGATAGTCACTACGCTCGAAATCAGAACTTCCGCTCTCGCTTTGCTCGCCGGAAGACGTTCGAACTAGCTTCGTGAATACCTCAGCAAGTTCTCTCAGCCTACTCACCTAAATAAGCCTTCTTTATAGCTTCATCGTTGAGAAGGTCTTTGGCGTCGCCTTCTTTTACAATACTTCCCGTCTCAAGGACATAAGCTCTGTTTGCGATTGAAAGAGCCTTCTTCGCGTTCTGCTCAACCAAAAGAACGGTAACTCCGTCCTTATTAACATCCTCAATTATCTTAAATATCTCATTTACAAAGATCGGTGAAAGCCCCATTGAAGGTTCATCCATAAGAATGAGATCGGGATGAGACATAAGCGCACGTCCCATTGCAAGCATCTGCTGCTCACCGCCGGAAAGAGTTCCCGCAAGCTGATTTTTTCTCTCCTCAAGTCTTGGGAAACGCTTGTATATATCAGCGAGTGTCTCTTCCATTTCTGCCTTACTCGATCTTGTGAAAGCACCCATCTTAAGATTCTGAAGGACCGTCATCTCGGCAAAAACTCTTCTTCCCTCGGGAACCTGGGCCATACCCATTCCAACAATCTTATGATTGGGAGTCTTTCTTAAATTAATTCCATTATAGTCTATTTCACCGGCGTTTGCTTGAATAAGTCCCGAAAGAGTATGAAGAGTCGTGGTCTTGCCTGCTCCGTTCGCACCTATAAGAGCCACGATCTCACCCTTATTTACATGAAAAGAAATTCCTTTAAGGGCTTTGATAACGCCGTAGTATACACTTAAATCTTTTACTTGTAATATCTGTTCCATATCATTCACCTAAATATGCCTTTATTACTTCCGGATCCGCAAGCACTTCTTTGGTCTCTCCCTGGCAGAGAACCCTACCAAAGTTAAGTACCGTAAGCTTCTCACAGATACCGGATACCAGCTTCATATCATGCTCAATAAGAAGGATCGTCATGCCAAACTCCTTACGCACCAAAGCTATTGTATCCATTAGCTCGCCTGTCTCGTTGGGATTCATTCCGGCAGCGGGCTCATCAAGAAGAAGGAGCTTGGGATTGGTCGCCATAGCTCTTGCGATCTCAAGCTTTCTCTGCTTACCGTATGGAAGATTTGAAGCAAGCGTATCTCTCTCTTTATCAAGATCGAAGACCTTCAGAAGACGCATAGCCTCTTCATCCATCTCTTTTTCCACTTTCTTATACTTACCAAGGTGAAGAATTCCTTCAAGAGTGCTGTATTTATAGTGCTCGGCAAGTCCAACCTTAACATTGTCTATAACAGGCATCTGCTTAAAGAGTCTGATGTTCTGGAATGTTCTGGCTATTCCGCAGTGATTGATCTCAATCGTACTCTTTCTTGTGATATCCTCACCGTCAAGTCTTATGATTCCCTCATTCGGTTTATAAACACCTGTCAAAAGGTTGAACACCGTTGTCTTTCCCGCACCGTTAGGTCCGATAAGACCGTAAAGCTCACCCTTTTCAATTGAAATATTAAAATCATCAACAGCTCTAAGTCCTCCAAAGGAGATGCTGAGATTATTTACATCCAAAAGTGCCATTATGCGATCTCCTTTCCGCTGTTTTTCTTAAATCCAAATCTACCCAGCGTTCTCTTTCTCCATTCAATGATCTTCGGTGACCAGTTAACGATCATCATAACAATAAGAACGATTGAATAGATCAGCATACGATAGTTACTGAATCCTCTGAGGAGCTCGGGAAGTAAGTAAAGTATGCAAGCCGCAATAACGCTGCCTCTGATATTTCCGATTCCGCCGAGCACAACATATACCAGGATCATAATCGAAGCATTATAACCAAAATACTGTGATGTAGCCGTAAGCGTCGTAATATTGTGAGAGAAAAGAACTCCCGCAGCGCCTGCAATGGCTGCTGAAATCGTAAATGCCATCATCTTATATCCCGTGACATTGATACCCGTAGATTCCGCTGCGATATAATTATCACGGATAGCCATGATCGCACGTCCGTCTCTTGAATTTATCAAGTTAAGCACTACAAAAAGAGAAATCAGAAGTACGATTATTCCTATTGTAAAAGTTGAATCATGCGGAGTTCCGGTTATACCCATTGCTCCGTTTACAATAACCTCTCCTCCTTCATCAAGTCCGAGTTCCATCGCATTCTTAAGTGAAAAATGGATACCGCTCTTATCAATTCCTATATAAAAAGCATTGATTATATTCTTGATGATCTCACCAAACGCAAGAGTTACGATCGCAAGATAGTCACCCTTAAGTCTGAGAACCGGGATACCGATAAGGAATCCGAAAAGTGCCGCAAATGCGATTCCAATAAGGAAAGCAAGGAAAAATCTGATTCCGGAAGGAAGGATCTCTGCTGTTGCCTTAGAGAAAAAAGCGCTTGTAAATGCACCGATGCACATAAATCCGCAGTGTCCTATACTAAGCTCTCCCAAAATACCTACGCAGAGATTAAGCGCAACCGCAATCACAGCATAATAAGTCATGGGAATAAGAAGCCCCTTCATATGACTCGAAAGATTTCCGGTAGATGCAAGCACCGTGAAAAGAACAAATGCTGCAACCACAATTCCGTATGTGATTAAATTACTTTTTGTTATCTTATTTATCTTCATATTTCACACCGCCTTTTTCAGACTTTCTCCTGAATAACCTTGCCCAGAATACCTGTAGGCTTAACAAGCAGCACTACTACAAGAATTCCGAATACAATGGCATCAGAAAGCTGTGATGAAATATATGTCTTACTTAAGATCTCAACAATTCCGAGTACAAGACCTCCGATCATAGCCCCGGGGATAGAACCGATTCCTCCGAGAACCGCTGCTACGAACGCCTTGATTCCGGGCATTGCTCCCGTGTACGGAGAAAGTGAAGGATAAGCTGAGCACAAAAGAGCTCCCGCAACAGCTGCAAGCGAAGAACCTATCGCAAAGGTAAGCATTATGGTCTTATTTACATTTATACCCATAAGTGTAGCTGCACCCTTATCCTCGGCTACCGCAAGCATAGCCTGTCCCTGTTTGGTCTTATTGATAAAAAGCTGCAGTGCTATAAGAATAACAACACTTACTGCAATGGTAACGACCGTTACACCCTGAATTCTAAGCTGGCCGCCGGCAAAAGATAAACCTTCCCATTTAATGACAGATGTGAAAGACTTAATATCCGCTCCGAAAATAAGAAGCGCCACATTCTCCAGAAAATAACTGACACCAATGGCCGTAATAAGAACCGCCAACGGAGACGCTGCTCCTCTAAGGGGTCTGTATGCAACAAACTCAGTTGTAATACCAAGAAGTGTACACAGTATGACCGCCAATATTATTCCCACGACAGAATTTCCGCTGAGCGCCGCACTGACAGAAAAGATAATGTAGCAGCCCACCATGATAAAATCTCCGTGTGCAAAATTAAGCATCTTGGCAATTCCGTATACCATTGTGTATCCCAACGCGATTATCGCATAGATACTTCCCAGACTAAGTCCGTTAATGAGATAGGTTAAAAAGCTCATCTCAAACCTCCAAAAAACAATAGATCTTTTAATTGATTGATTAATCTAGCATACCATAAAAATTAACTTTTTATTAGCTAAAAACGCGGAATATCTTATGCAGATATCCCGCGTTACACTTCATTGTGTCAGGAATAAATACGTCTATATTTACTCAGCGGATACGTAAGCTCCGTCCTTGATAACAACAGCCTTAGGCTCCTTGTTGGGCTCACCTGAAGCATCCCAAGTCATCTTAGAAGATGTAAGACCTGAAGCCTCGATCTCTGTCATTGCACCCTTAAGTGCATCGCCAAGATCTGAAATACTCATATCAGGTGTAGCGTTCTTAGCTTCAATTGCCTGCTTGATGATAAATACTGCATCATAAGCATCAGCTGCGAACTGGTTGGGAGTCTCACCGTATTTCTCCTCATACTTCTTAACGAAGTTTACTGTAAGATCATCTGTAGCATCAGCTGCGAAAGGTGTAAGAAGCATTACTCCCTCAGCGAGCTTTGTATCAAAGTTCTCTACAGTAAGGATACCGTCCATACCGTCAACACCGAAGAATGTGGGAGCATATCCCATTGTGTTGGCCTGTGTAAGGATAAGTGAAGCTGCCTGATAGTAGATAGGAAGGAATACAAGGTCTGCACCTGCATCCTTAGCCTTCTGAAGCTGAACTGAGAAATCTGTTGCATTGTCGGCTGTGAAAGCTTCCTGTGAAACGATCTCATAGTTCTTGCCTGCAGACTCATCTACAAACTTCTGATAGATTCCTGTTGAATATACATCTGAGCTGTCATAGATGATACCAACTTTAGTTGCAAGATTGTGATCTGAAATGTACTGAGCTGAAGCAATACCCTGGTTAGGATCTGAGAAACATACACGGAATACGTTGTCATATTTAACGCAATCAACTGCAGATCCCGAAGGTGTAAGTTGGAACATATTGTCAGCCTTTGTGTACTCTGAAACTGCGATTGAGCAAGCACTTGTTGTTGAACCAACAAGAATCTGCATTCCCCAATCCTTAAGTGTATTGTAAGCATTTACTGACTTCTCTGCATTAAGCTCGTCGTCTTCTTTGCTGTACTCTACCTGATATCCATTGATACCGCCTGCTGCGTTGATATCCTCAACTGCAAGCTCTGCTGCATTACAAACCGCATTACCGTAAGCAGCTGCGCCACCTGTAAGAGGTCCGATGGCACCGATCTTAAATGTAGCTCCGTTGTCAGATGAGCTCTCTGTCTCCTGTGCAGGCTGTGTCTGTGCCTGAGAATCGCTTGTCTCAGTGCTTGCTGCGTCAGTACATCCTACAAGTGCGGAAGCAACAAGTACAGAAGCCATAAGTGCACTAATAACTTTGCCTAACTTCTTCATAATATTTCCCTCCTGAAAAAAATGAAAAACCAAAATGTATATTTGTATACAATCTGATATTTACTTTTGAAGTTTAAAGTACCAAACTAAAAAAGTCAATAATAAAAAGTAAACTTAATCATTTTAAATATCATTTCTTTATCATCAAAATAAGCTTCCTTATAGATCTGGTATCTTCACCGGGTTCCTGTATCTCTTCTTCAAACTGATCGGGATTGTCCGCATAATCATCCCAAAATGTTTTTCTGCTGCACAACCACGCCTGAATATCCTCCGCGATGCTAAAAAGATCATACTTTTGCGCGCCATGCATTTCATAATCATATCTGTCATAATAAACAGGTCCGTTCTCATAACGGATCATGTCCATATAATAGCTATCCTTTATACTTTCAATAACACTGATAAGTACATGGTACTCAATATATGAAACCATTTCGGAAAAATTATTCCTATAAAACATACGCGTCTTTTCCATAAAAGCTTCATCATCGCTAAGTTTCCGCAGCCATCCGCTCTCATCCACAAGACCCTTTATCCAAAGAGCATTCGCCTCATTGCCTCCATATGAAAACCATGGATGCCCCATAGAAAGATCAAAATCCCAAACAGGACCTGCAACAAGCTTATCTTTCATACCATTCTTATAAACATACTGACTGGCTCTGTCTGCATCGCCGTTCTCAAAAAACTCCTGCAAAAGATAATACTTTATAAAACTCCTCTCATCCGCAAGATCAGAAAATTCCTCCTCACCTTCCTTAATAGAATCTTCCACCTTGCAAATATCTTCTTTTATCTGCGCAAGCCTTTCCTGATCTGGCTCCGACGGATATTGTATCTTGGCAAAAAGACCTTCCGTCTCCACGTAGACACTTCCCTCGGTCTTAACTCTCTCTTCATAATCAAACTTGGCAAGATAACCGTCTGAAGAAATTTTCAGAAATCCATTACCCTCTTTTATCTTCTGCGCCGCAAGGTATAGTCCTCTGTATTCACCATTAATATACAGATTGACGTACTCGCAGTCGGGAACATTATCCACCCCGATTCTCCTGGCCATATCCAAAACCAGATAGTTCTTAAGCTCGCTTTCATCATAAAAATTGGACAAAAGCACATAATTTCCGGCACTCTTCATTCCGAGAATGGATTTCTTCTCGTTAAAAGAAATATTGTATGAGCGCTTAAATTCCTGCCCCGGGAACTCCTCCATGAGCTCTGTCCATGTAGAATTACCATGCCCCGAGATCTTTAGCTTTCCCGAAGTTTCCTTTGCACCCAAAGAATCATAGACAGAATAGTCGGCAGTTGCCGTGATATTATGTAGCGGATCACCGTCCACCTTCTCCATGGAATCTTTTCCCGAAACCAAATACATTGTGCTCACTTCACCGCCGGTCAGGAAAAAGACATTTCCAAGTACCTTTTTACCTTTTTTATCAAGAAGCTCATAATCAAATTCCAATTCTCCGAGGCCGGTATTTTTTTTACCGTAATAGTTTAAAAAGCTGTCATCCAATATATCTCCCGGCGAAAAAGAAACATCCCCTATCTTTAACTCTTTTGCATTTCCGAAAAACATTTTGTACTCATAGCTCTCCGAATTTCCCGGCAAAAAGAAATACGTTTTTTCTCCTTCGCCATCATAATACGGATAGATCTTAAGTTCGTCTGAAGGCTGTCCTTTGCTTTCGGCAACCACGTAAAAGCTTACATCATTGTCATTTAACTTTTCCTGATAGAACGGGATAAAAGCAAATAACGCAAGCGCAACGACACATAGAGACAAAAGCACAAAAACAGATTTTTTTGATTTCTTCAAATTTCTTTTCCTTTCATAAAAGGCTTTTTTTCAGTTCTTATATAGATGATAACACGGGTTTGCATTATTTATTTATGGTTGTTACAATTATTTAGAGGGGGAATTGAACATGTTGCAATTATCTTATGTGGGGATTGCTTTCGCAGCGGTCTTCTATGTAGCATTTGGCATTGCAGTCAGGTTGATGGAACTTAGTGATACAGACCGCAACAAAGCACGTTTGTGGATTGTAGTTATATCTCTTAGTTCGTTTATCATTTCCAATTACGGTGCCGGATTTTTGAATCTTATGATGGGCAGAGTTTCATGGGGCATAGTGTTCCTGATACTCGGTACTTCTTTTGGTGTAATTCTGGGATCAATCTTTTTAAAGCTCCACAATATCAAAGTACGTATAAGGATGCGCAGGTTCATGCTTCTGTTTGACACTGTGGAAAAATATATGAACGAAGGAAAGACCAAGGAAGAGATTCTTGATTATCTTACTAAGAGTCAGAAGCTCGCTCACAAAGATGCGGTCAACTTCCTTAATTTCATATCTGATCCGACCAATTACAAATTCCTTTCGGACGTTAATAATAAGATACGTGAAGCACGTATGCTTACAAGACTTAAATAAAAAAAGCCGGACCAACCGGAGCATAATAATAAAAACAGGCTGTGAACTTTGGATCATCCCAAGATTCACAGCCTTTTCTTTTTGATCATTTTCGATCTGCATGCACAACTCTGAATTCATCAAATTGCGGATCTTCTATAAAATCCATGATAAGGTTGAGCGGTGTAAGCCCAATCGCTTCATGATGAATCTGCTCTCTTATAACCATCTTTTCATAAGTTGAAAGATTCTGAAATTCAGGATGGCTCCTTTCATACTTCTCACTCAGTTGATCAAACAAGTTGTACTCCGGATCTCCCCAGGCAAATACTTCGGCTGTCTTCAAATTTGGTTTGAACGGAGAATATTGCAGCTGGCTACTACTCATAGGAAGTGCTCCTTTCTCTTTATGCAAACTATTGAATTGAATGTCCGAAGGTGTGTAACCCCTCTGTTATAAATAATAGCACATTTTTGTACTAATTTTCATAAATTTTTCAAAGAATTGTGACTATTTACAGGTACTTTATAAGCCCTTCTAAACCTTCACGCTCATATATTTCCTTATATATAGCTACTTCCGCCTTGATTATAGAGTCGATCTGACGCATTCCAAGGAGCTCAACAGGCGCCTTATCATCCGTCATTATGTTCTTTCCGGCCTCATAATCATTGAGCGCAATCTTAACTCTTAACATCATTTCATTAAGCTCATTCTCATCTTCAAGCGCAAGATTGTCATCAAATGTGCTCATAAAATCAGCCGAATCCGTTGCAAAAAGCTCTCTGTTGGTAGAATTGGCAACAGATGCGATCTTTACATTATCAAATACCGACGATATCGTGTCCGCAAGATATCTGTTGATGGTTGATTCGTTGTCATCGCTGAACATGTTCATATTTACGACCATGACTCCGCCCGGATTAAGATGATTCTTTACCATTGTAAAAAACTCTGTCGAAGACATCTGAAAAGGAATAGTTATATCCTGATACGCGTCTACCATTATCACATCATATTTCTTTGAAGTTGCCGCAAGGTAAGCCCTTCCATCATAGGTCGTAACCTTGGTATCTTCGGGCAGTTCAAAATACTCATGAGCAAGATCCGTTATCTTCTGATCTATCTCAACACCCTCGATGTCAATATTGTCAAAATGCCTTGAAAGCTGCGTCGCATAAGTTCCGGAGCCCATTCCGAGTATCAGGATATCGGTATTCTCACCGTTTTTTTCTTTCTCTTTTATCCCACTCATATACGGTGCAGCCATCGCATAATCGTAGTACATCCCGGTAAGTGCTCCGTCCTTTATAAGAATAGACTGAACTCCGAACAGAACGTTTGTCGAAAGAATAACGCTGTTGGCATCCTCTTTTACCTGAAGATAGTTATAGATCGACTCACCCTCAAAAGTAAGGTTATTCTCCCAAAAAGAAAAGCTCGTGTTGTGCCCGAGAATGCAACACAGTATAAAAGAGATCCCGCCAACTATAAGTTTCTTGCGGTTACCCGGGCCGTTTAAGAAAAAACATGCACAAAGAATTATCAAAATCCCCGCAAAAATAAGGAATGTAACAGATGTTCCGACAGCAGGGATGGTGACAAATGTAGGCACAAAAGTTCCTATGATGCTACCCACGGTGTTAAATGCACCGAGTGTTCCGATGATCTTACCGTTGTCATCAAGTGAATCCGTTGTGTACTTGGCAAGGCTCGGTGTCACGGTTCCGAGTAAAAAGAGCGGGAACACAAATACCACCATACATGTCACAAAAGCCGCGATAACAAGAAAATTATTGTTTACGGTAAATATCAAAAGGGCCGAGATACCGATAATGATATACTTACCGACCACAGGAATCGCCGCGATCCAGATAGCAGCGATCAATATCCTTCCGTATAGTTTCTGCGGATCGGGGTTTTTATCCGCCGCCCGTCCGCCATATATATTTCCAAGCGCCATCGCTATCATGATCGTTCCGATTATGATCGTCCACACGATCTGTGATGAACTAAAGTACGGTGCAAGGAGTCTGCTCGCTCCAAGCTCAACCGCCATGACGGACATTCCGGCAAAGAACTCCGTCAGATATAGAAAAAGCTTGTTGTTTAAGATACTGTATTGTTTCAAAACATATCTCTCCGTTCTCAAAAAAATAATGAAAAATGTCGATGATCAAACCCGACATTTTTCATTATACCTTTAAATAAAAAAAAAGGCTGCAAATATAAGACAATAAATTATTAAAAATAAGAAAACTGTGGAATACATCAAAAAGCAGCTTCGTCTTATGTCCTTATATTCAATCTCTCTTTTGGGATCTCCGATATACGGCTTATCATGAAGCTTTCCAAAATACGATGTCGGTCCGGCAAGACGAAGGCCGAGAGCTCCCGCGCATACGCTTTCGCAGTGCGCGGAATTGGGACTTGCGTGCTTATATCTGTCTCGTAAATATATCTTGACCGCCCCGCCTACGTCGTAATATTTGCTGTAATCACCTATAAGCGCCGTGCCTATTATCATAAACAATGCACTGAGCCTGGCCGGAACAAACGCAAAGACATCATCGGCCTTTGCGGCGAACCTTCCAAAGAACAAATACTTGTCATTCTTATATCCGATCATGGAATCCATGGTACTGACTGCCTTGTAAATAAATGCAAGGACCGGTCCTCCTAGCATAAGATAAAAAAGCGGGCAGATGACACCGTCGTTGGTGTTCTCCGCAACAGTTTCGACTGCTGCCCTTGCGATTCCCTTATCATCCAAACTTTCCGTATCTCTTCCTACTATCATCGAGACTTCTTTTCTTGCAAGCTCTATATCATTATTTTTAAGAGCCCTGTATACCTTCATAGCCGCTTTGGAAAGACTCTTTGCAGCGATGCTCTGCCAGCTCATGACAGACATAATGACAAACATGAGATATCCGTTTATTTTGTACGCTATAAACAAAACAACGAAAGAACCGGATCCCGTGAGCGCCGTTACTATGCTCCAAAGCAGCACTCCCCTCCAAAACTTCGAAGCATCGCTCATACCTTCCTTATCATTGCCACCAGGCCCTGCTATGATATTCGATCCAGCCTCCTTCATAAGCAGCATTTCCAGTGCACTTATGAGCTTTCCTATGATCTGCACAGGATGAATAAGACGCTCCGGATCTCCGAGGATCAGATCTATGATGACTCCAGTGATTATTGCTGCGGGGACATATTTGTAGTATGCATGTAAAAAAGCAAACATAATAGATTATCTTTGTCCTTTCGATGAGATAGGTCCTGCGCTATCGCATAATCTTCACCATCATAGCGAAATCATCGCACAGATACACACCGCTACTGCGATCATCGTCTCGCACAGACACACGAACCATCCGGCCGTATCGCCTGTAATTCCGCCAAGTTCTTTTTTTGCCTTGAAATTGTAATATGCAAAAGAAATAAGAGCGGCAATTATGGCTACAATCCCGCCTATCCTTCCGTATGCCGCCATGATAAGTGCCGCTATGGCAGCCTCTTTTACCAGGATAGAAAGACATCTCTTTTTATCAGAACCTTCGGCAAAAGTATAAAGACTCCCTTCACTCTTGGCACAAGGAAAACTCATCACGGCGATACCGCTGAGTGACCTTGAAAGAACAAATCCAAAGCATAATACCGCATAATATCTTTCATCAAATCCATTCCCCATAGCAATTATCACTGAAAGAGCAGAGATATATACCGCGCACAAAACCACAAGCTTTATCACGGCAAAAGCTCCTATATGGGGGTCTTTAAGTATTTCAAGTTTCTTTTCTTTTTCCCTGTATGAAGAAAAAACATCGCTGCAATCCATGAAACCGTCTACATGTATTCCTCCCGTGACCGCTATCGGGATTACAAAAAACAAAAGCGTCGAAGCCAAAAGATTGATATCAAAAGCACGCACCAAAAAGCACCATCCATAACATATCGCCCCTATCACAATTCCTATAAGCGGAAAGAAGCAGATACTGTATTTCATATCCTCTTTTTCCCACTTAAACTGCGGCATGGGAATGCTCGAATACATGGAAAACGCTATGCAAAATGCTCTCAAAAGGTTTTTCATCTTCATACCGATCCTCGTCCTATTCTTATCCTATTTGGGTTCCATTTCCGCAAAAAACGCGGTAAACATCCCTACTCACAGAAAGTGCCTGCATAAACCTTCCCGCATCATCGCGCCATCTTCTGTCTTCCTTACTTAACGGAACTATTCCGCAGGTTATATCCTCACATATAAGAACAGCGTCTTTTGGAAAACCATCCGCCAGCTCGTGCACATCCATTCCCATCGAAAGAGCAAGTCTCTCGACATGTTCATATGCTTTAAAGCCTCTCGGAATGCCTATTTCTCCATGCAGGATCTCATCGGTTTCAAAAGTATATATATCCTCATCCTTAAGCCCAAACTTATTTTTTACGAAAGCTCTTTTCCCTTGAGCCGCGCCCCCGATAATCAAAGCGCCTTGCTTTTTTCCATCTCTTTTTAATAAATCCATAAGCTCTTTATCCTCTGCGGCTGCAACACTCTTCTTGTGAATCATCGGAACACCCGCGCACATCTCGATCACCAGATCGGCGCAATCCGTCACAACTCTCTCAAGCTCCCCCAGCCCTTCGCGATACAAAAAAGTATCTCCGTCATAAATCGCGGAATCACTGTATATTCCATCGCTTACAAAAATAAGATCGGTGCTCTTTTCCGTTGTCGTTTTCATTAGCTCTTCCAGTTCGGTTCCGACTCTTTCGGGCGCTTCCCGATCGGTAAAAAAACTGCCGTTTCTTTCAGTAAACATCTCATTTGCGAGTAGCGCCGTAAGACTGTCAATCAGATACGTAGCAGCATCTTTTTGCATAATTTTATTTATATCCGTCTGAATCTCTATCGTCTCAAATCCCAGTCCCGCTCTGTCCTCAACGTGGCGCCTTATCCTCTCGTCATCCTCTTCTCCCGTAGACTTCATTGTCGCAACGTAAAACAGCCTGCCATGCTTCCTCTTCGATAAAAGCACCGCAAGTTTCTGAGCCAATCCGGATTTTCCGTTCTTACATCCTCCGGTCAAAAGACTTATCATCTGATCCCCTCTAAGTACGAATCGTCAATCTTACCCTCTTCAAACGTCGCCATATTGTTCATCATGGCACACGCAGCATCTATCACAGAAAAAGCAATGACGCATCCCGATCCCTCACCGAGCCCCATATTAAGGTCAAGATAAGGATCTAGTCCAAGTTCTTTTATCACTAGCTTATATCCGGGTTCCTTAGAAATATGAGAAGGAAAAAGATATCCCGAAACCGCGGGGCAAAGCTTAACCGCGCAAAGCGCCGCAACCGCGGAAATATATCCGTCTATCACCGCTGCTTTTCCGGCCGCCGCGGCCCCTATAAAAGCTCCGCACATAGCCGCAATATCAAGACCTCCGACCTTCGAAATGATATCGATCACTTCTGAAATCACGCCTTCTCTATCCTCAATGCTCTTAATAGAAGCACCTTTCTCAAATCCATGCAGGCTTAACGCTCTCTTGATCACATCTTTCTTTTTTGAAAAAGAATCATCGGTAATGCCGGCGCCGCGTCCGGTTATACTATCCGGGTTCTCGCCCGTAAGCGCACATAAAATCGCTGTCGAAGTAGTGGTATTTCCTATCCCCATCTCTCCTATACCGACAAGATCTATCATTCCGGCAGATCGCGCATCTTCGCCATGTTCTGTTCTATCGCACGTTTCCGGCTTTCCTTCGATATTCATCGCGCACTCGGCTCCTACAAGCATCGCTTTTACGCATTCTTCCGCTGTCATAGCAGGCTCTTTTGCTATATTTCCCGTACCTTTTCTTATATTCTCATAAACTATGCCTTCATCCGCATGAGCAAGGTCACACTTCTTCACAAGTCCCTCGTAATCTGTCTTAATTCCGACATCAACTACGGTCACCTCCGTACCAAAGCTCCTCGCAAGAGCCGCCATGCCCGTTACGCCCCTTGTCATGTTGACTGCCTGCATCATAGTCACGGATACGGGCGCAGACGCAACACCTTCATCAGTAACCCCGTTATCTGCACAAAAAACAAGGACCCTTTTTGAATCCACCCTGTTCTTAACACATCCCGTGATCCCTGCAAGCTTCCCTGCCATATCTTCAAGCTTTCCCATGCTCCTTGGAGGCTTAACAAGGCTACCTACATACTCTTTTGCCTTTGATATTGCCTCTTCGTCCGCGAAAGAAACAGCTTTGATCATATCTGTTAACTTTTCGTATTCTTTACTGTTCATACGTTTATTTTATATAATTATTAGCATAATGAAAACCATGGAAAAACATGATAAATATCCCGCTCACGGCGGTGACTGCAAACAAAACAACATAAGACTTGATTTTAGCGTAAACATAAATCCTCTCGGGCCTCCGAAGAGCGTTCTTAACGCGCTCAAAAATCCCGCTTCTTTACTCGGAAAATACCCAAGCCCCGATCAGTATGCATTAAGAGAACAACTTGAAGCCAAAAGAAATATCCCGATGGACAGGATTCTTATCGGAAACGGAGCTTCCGAGATAATAAGCATACTCGCCGGAGCGATCGCAACAAGAAAGCTGAAAAACTCAAGCGTCATGGGTTGTGAAAATACGCATCCCGTCGCTTCTGTTATTGCGCCCACATTTTCCGGATACGAAAGAGCTCTTTTAGCTTACGGCTTTGACATAAAATACTTTGAGCTTACTGAATGCTACGACTTTAGATTTAATGAGAGCTTCATTGATCACGGGATCAAAGATATCGATAACCTTGACCTGGTCATATTATGCAATCCCAACAATCCTACCGGTGAGGCCATTCCAAAAACATTGATAAAAAAGATCGCGGATGAGTGCCAAAAGCGCGATATCATCCTTGCCATAGACGAAACCTTTATGGGCCTTGTAAACAACAAGAGCAAATACAACTGTGAAAGTATCCTTGGTAAGAAAAAAAATCTGATTCTCATAGATGCGTTCACCAAGCTCTACGCCATCCCGGGAGTTCGCCTTGGTTACTGCGCGACCTATAACGAAGAACTCCTTAAAGACATGTCGTTTATAAAGCCCGAATGGAGCGTTTCAACCTTTGCGGAAGCTGCGGGTATCGCCGCTCTTTCGGAAAACTCTTATATTGATGAAGCAATAACTCTTATAGAAAAAGAAAAGAAATATCTGTTAAAAGAGCTTTCTTCATTGGGGTTCTGTCCGCAAAAGGGCGAGGCTCCTTTTATACTCTTTTCCATTCCTCAAAAATACAATGCAAAAACTTTTTATGACAAAATGATAAAAGACCATGGAATACTGCTTAGAAACTGCAGTAATTTCCACGGTCTTGACGATCACTATTTTCGTATTGGAATAAAAAAGCACGAAGAAAACGTCGAACTTATGAAAGCTCTAAAGAACGTTTCTTCTTATTGTAGCCAAGGTACCAGACTACAGCAATAGCAATGAGCTCTACAATAATGCAAAATCCCGTTGCCTCCACGCCGAAATCAACGCTGTAAACAAAGCTGTCTCTGGCACTTGCGGCATCGAGTTTAAAGATTGAAAAATCAAACACAAGTCCGCTGTTTGGAAGTCCCAAAAGCACGTTCTGAGTATAGTTCCATGCAGCATGGAACATCATTACGCACCACAGGCTGTTATAGTAATAGACAATAAGAGAACAGAATATTCCGACAAGAATAATGCTGATAATTGCAAGCATCGTTACTCCGGGATTGAAAATATGGATAAGGCCAAATAACACCGAATTTCCTATGATCGCAACTGCCGGATGCCTGTATCCTCTTCTGAGCCTATTGTAAAGGAAGCCTCTGCAAACCAGCTCTTCAGCTGATGACTGAACAAAAACAGCAATAAACAAAACAATATCTTTTATCGGATAGATCGCATTAAAATATATCGCAATATCTTTATTTATCATTGCTGCCAAGGCGCAGGACATATTCATGACAAATCCGATCACAAGACCCACGAGCAACATTTTAATGTTATTCGAAGGCTCTTTTGTTCCTATCTTATCAAAAATAGGTCTGTCAGGCTTAAAAATCCCCATAAATACAAGTGTAAGAATCCACACACCGATCGGAGCAAAATAAATAATAAGCATATAGACAAACGGATCTTGTAAGCTGATAGTCGGCACTATATTCGCTGCAGCACCTTCAATGGAAAGCGTGATTATCGCACCGAATATATTTCCGATCTCTAGGAAAAAATATGCAAGAACCAGCGATATCAGCGAAAAATCATACCACCTGAAATTATCGGTATGAATCCTGTTGAAAAACTCTTTCATTTTGACACTCCTTTTATAAATGTTATTTTATATTGATCACGGAAACCTCAAGCCCGCTGTATTCAGCGGAAAGCGAGAACTTTGCGGCGATATCTTCCGTGATATATACTTTTTTGTCTTCCGTCACAAGAATCGCGCCAAATCCGGCTTTTCCCCTAGATCCTAATGCATGTTTTTTTATGAAATCAACAGCGTCTTCCGTCCCCATTACAAAAAGAGCTGTCGAAAGGCCGTCATCCATCAGTCCATTATCTCCGATAACAGTCACCGAAGCAAGCCCGTTCCTTGAAGGCTTCCCGGTCTCTGGATCAAGAATATGCCAGTAAACTTCTCCGTCTTTTTCAAAAAATCTCTCGTATCCGCCTGAAGTTATCACAGACGTATCGCTTGCTTCAAATACACCGAGCATTCCGCTCTTACTGTCGGAAAAAGGACTCTTTATCGCTACTTTCCAAGAAGTTCCGTCCGGCTTATTCCCTATACACTCTACGTTTCCCCCAAGATTGATAAGGCCCGAAGTCACTCCGTTTTCTTTGAAAAAATTCGCAAGATAAGAACCTGTATATCCCTTAACCACACTGCCCAAATCAATCTGCATATCATCGGGAATTGTAACTTCGAAGCTTCCGTCATTAAGCTTCTTCAAATCTATCTTACCGTAATCTACTTTATCTACGAGCACGGCAAGCTCTTCATCATCCGGGACTTTGTACTCTCCCGTTGTAAATCCCCATTCTTTTAAAACCGGATATATCGATATATCCAGCTTTCCGCCGGTCTCCTTGCAAACATCAAGCGCACCTTCAAGAATCTTACCGCTTTCAGCCGAGAACTTCGCCTTCTTATTGTCATTAAGAGTGCCTATCTCGCTGTTCTTCTTGGTGACGGAGAGCATATTTTCAATCTCTCTTATCTTTTGCTCAGCCTGCGAAAGAAGCTGCTCATCGCCTTGAACTTCAAGCTCCATTATCGTGTCCATCGCAAAGATAGTGGAGGTGTTTATCACCTGCGTTGAGCTGCAAGCGGATAGCAAAGTTATAGCAGAAACAAACGCAGATGCAAGTAATGCGGCACCTATGCAATTGTTTTTCTTCTTTATATTTATATTCATCGTCCTCATTATAAATGATAATCACACCTTTTCACTACTGATAATTTTTAATTATTTCCCATATGTTTTTTCATCTTGTATAATTCAGTTATACCAATCGAGGAGGAAATACAGATTATGAAAAAGAGAATAATTACAAGTTTAATCTTAACCGCAGCTCTTTCATTCGGAGCACTTACAGGATGCGGTGCAAAAGCAGAAGAAACACAGACTCCTGCAGCAGAGGCTACTCAGGCTGAGGCAGAGACAGAGCCTGCAGCAGAAGCAGCTGATACAACAGCTGACACCGATAAGAAGATCACCGTAGGAGCAACACCTGTTCCTCATGCAGAGATTCTTGACAACATAGTAAAAGAAGTACTTGCAAAAGACGGATGGACACTTGAGACCGTAGTTTTCCAGGATTACGTTCTTCCCAACACTTCCCTTGAAGCAGGCGAGATTGATGCAAACTACTTCCAGACACTCGGATATCTCGATCAGCAGAATAAAGACGCAGGTCTTCACCTTGCAGCTGTAGCAGGAATCCACATTGAGCCCATGGGTATCTACTCACAGAAGTACACTAAACTCGACGAGATTCCCGACGGCGCTGAGATCGGTATCCCTAACGACCCCGACAACGGTGCAAGAGCACTTGACCTTTTAGTTCAGAAGGGACTGCTTACATCAAAGGGTTCTTTCGGCGAGGATGCAAGCTACACAGAGGATGCTCTTTCAAAAGACAAGGATGCTAACCCTCACGGATACAAGATCACACCTCTTGAGGCAGCAAACCTTCCTCTTTCACTTCCCGATCTTGATGCGGCAGCCATCAACGGAAACTACGCACTTGAAGCAGAGCTTCCCGCTAAGTATCCCGCACTTGATATTGAGGAATTCGACGACGAGACAACAGTTAAGAGAACAAACTTCCTTGTAGTTAAGGACGGTGAGCAGGATTCTGAGAAGATCAAGGCTCTTGTAGCAGCTCTTAAGTCAGACGAAGTTAAAAAATACATTGAGGATACATACAAGGGCGCAGTTATCCCTTCATTCATCGATCCTCAGTAATACAGAACGTAACCAAGTTAATTTGTGTAATATCATAAAAATCCTACCTTTCATATAATGTAAACATAGATATGACACGTCTCATTTGCCGGTGACGTGTCATATTTGATGTTTAAATGAAATAATGCCATAATGATGACGGAGCAATTCATGTCATCATATTTACAGTAGACAGGTGGTTTAACTATCCATGATACAGATAAAAAACGTCAAAAAAACTTTTAACAAAACCGAAGTATTGAAGGGAATAAATATCGACATTGAAAAAGGCGAGATCTTCGGCATTATCGGACAAAGCGGTGCCGGTAAATCCACTCTTCTTAGATGCATCAACGGCCTTGAATCCTACGACGAAGGTTCGATCGTTGTTGACGATACACTCGTTGACATCAGGAACAAAAAAGTTCTTCGAAACCTCCAGCGCAGAATGGGCATGATATTCCAGGGCTTTAACCTTCTTGAGAGACTGGATGTTTATCACAATATCGCCCTTCCCATGAAATTCTGGGGAATCCCAACCAATACACCCGAGGCAAAAGAAAAAATCTTAAACCTCATAAAACTCGTTGGACTCGAAGAAAAAGTTCATTCAAAACCAAGAGAACTCTCAGGCGGGCAAAAGCAGCGTGTCGCTATTGCCAGAGCGCTTGCACTAGATCCTGATTTTCTTTTGTGCGATGAAGCAACAAGTGCACTCGATCCCGAGATTACCAAGGGTATCCTTGCTCTTTTACAAAGAATAAATAAAGAGATGGGCATTACGATCATCATCGTAACTCATCAGATGGAAGTGGTTAAGCAGGTCTGCCAGAAGGTTGCTTTCCTTAGTAACGGCAAGGTTCTTGCTGTAGGAAAGCCCGAACAACTTTTTGTATGGCCCAAGGAACGCGAGATCAGAGAATTCCTTCGTGAAGAGAGTGACAAGCTTCCGACATCGGGAATAAATCTCAAACTCTTTTTCTACGGAGAAGGCAATCAGCGTCCTATAGTTACCGAAATGTCCAGAGAGCTACAGACCAACTTCAACATCTGTTGGGCCAAGCTTGAAGACTTCAGAGAAGATGTCTACGGAAGTCTCGTACTAAACATGGACGAAAAAGATCTTGAGAGAGCATGTGCTTTCTTAGACAGTAAAGATGTAACATGGGAGGTAATCAGATAATGTCAGGAATTTTATCAACAACAGGCATGAGTTCTGTTATAATGACTGCCTTTAAACAAACATTATACATGGTATTTTGGTCAACTCTCTTTTCGGTGATACTCGGATTTATTCCAGCCATAATACTTACGCTTACGGCTCCCGACGGACTTAAGCCCAACAAGATCGTATATGAGATCTTAAGCTTTTTGGTTAACGTATTCAGAAGCTTTCCTTTTATCATCCTTCTTGTAATACTTATTCCTTTTACAAGAATGGTTGTAGGAAAATCGATCGGAACAACAGCTTCTATCGTGCCTCTTACGGTATCTGCGATTCCATATATCGCAAGAGTGTTTGAAACGAGCCTTCGCGAGACCAATCCCGGAGTCATAGAAGCCGCAAGATCGTTCGGAGCATCAAATTTACAGATTCTTATAAGAGTTTATGTAAAAGAATCAATTCCGAGAATGCTTAATGGAATCATCCTTCTAGTGATCTCACTTATCGGCTATTCAGCAATGGCCGGAACAGTCGGCGGCGGCGGAATCGGTGATATCGCCATACGATACGGCTATCAGCAGTACAAGACGGAATACCTTGTTGTATGCTCACTTGTGCTGATCGCATTCGTTCAGCTGATCCAGATGATCGGCAATCGCTTATATAAGAATTTGAGCTGATAAACCAAATATTTACCATAACAAAAAGAGGAACCGCCGGTTCCTCTTTTCATATACTAACCAAAAGTATTAGTTATATTTCTCCAATTTCTCAATAAATGTCTGAGCCATATCACTGAGCTCACTGCCTTTTCGGATAATATATCCGAGTGTAAGCGTCTCTTCTTCTTTAAGCTTGATATGATGGATCTCTGAAGTACTTAGTCCCTCACCGAGCATTGCGGCACCTACGGCATAGCCGTTAAGGCCAAGCATAAGCTCTACGGATGTAGCTCTTTCGTTGGTACTAATAACCTTCTTGTAATCGTAGGTTGCAAGAGCTTCCTCTCTGTAATAGAAGGAAGTGTTGTCACCCTGATCAAATACCATACAAGGATAATCCTGAAGCTCCTCAAGAGATATCTCATCCCTGTCTGCAAGAGGATGATCCTTTCTAAGATATACAAATGTGTCTCTTGTAAACAGCTCATGGAACTCAAGTGATGCATCAGCGAAAATTTTTTTGAACATGTTCCTGTTAAACTCGCTAAGAGCAATAACTCCGACTTCACTTCTAAGGCTCTTGAGGTCGTCTATAACTTCACTTGTCTGAGTCTCTCTGATAGAGAACTGATACTCTTCAAGATCGTATTCCTTAACGGTATCTATAAATGCATTTACAGCTACGGTGTAATGCTGCATGGAAACTGAGAATGTAGGCTTATCAACCTTGGAATTGATATACTTGTCCTCAATCTTTTCAAACTGCTCAACCGCACTTCTTGCATAAGCAATAAACGCTCCGCCTGCAACCGTCGTCACAACGCCGTTATGGACTCTCTGGAATATCTGAATTCCAAGCTCGTTTTCAAGATCTCTTACCGCACTTGAAAGACCCGGCTGCGACACATAAAGCCTGTCGGCCGCCTTTCTCATCGAGCATTCCTCATCAATCGCTATTACGTATTTAAGCTGTAAAATGGTCATATGTATAATCTCCGAACAGATTTTTATACATAATACCACACTTAAATAACATATGCATCCTGAGGAATAATTCTTGATAAGAATTGCCTGGTTCGCTCCTCCTTAGGCTTATAGAATATTTCGCTCGGTTTCCCTTCTTCAACGACAACTCCGCCGTCCATAAAGATCACCCTGTCAGCAACATCCTCGGCAAAAGACATCTCGTGAGTCACCACGATCATCGTTATTCCGGTCTTTGCCACCTTCTTGATTACTTCAAGAGTTTCTCCCACAAGCTCTGGGTCGAGTGCCGATGTAGGTTCGTCAAATAATATCAGATCCGGCTTAAGCGCCACGGCTCTCGCAATTCCCACTCTTTGCTGCTGTCCGCCCGAAAGCTGAGAGGGATAGGAATCTTTCTTTTCCAGCATTCCTACATTATCAAGAACCTCTTCCGCAATCCTTTGTGCCTCGGACTTACTCTTTTTCTGAACCTGAACAAGTCCCTCCATCACGTTCTGAAGCACCGTTTTATGCGCAAACAGTCCGTAGTTCTGAAACACAAAGCCCGTGTGCCTTCTCATATAAAGCACATCTTTTTTCTTGGCGGTCTTAAAATTTATTTCCTTTTCGCCAAACTTCATTATTCCGCTGTCGGCTCTCTCAAGGAAATTTATGCTCCTAAGAAGCGTCGTCTTTCCCGAACCGCTCGGTCCAAGGATTACAACAACTTCGCCGTCATTTACTTTTATCGAAACATCCCTTAGAACTTCCTGTTTACCAAAGGACTTTTTTACTCCCGTAAGCTCTATCACAGCTATATTCCTTCCTGTTTCCGATTAATTCTCAAAATCTTTTCTGTCCACTCGCCTTAGTCCTACGCAGTTCTTTTTAAATATTTCCCACTGTTTTTCTCAGCAAAATGCGCAAGTATCTCTATCGCGGCTCCTATCATCCAGTACACCAGCGCCGCCGCCACATATCCTTCAAGATAACTGTAGTACATAAGACTTGGCAAAAGAGCTCCCGTCATGATCTCAACTACCGAAATGGCGCTCACCAAGTTAGATGCCTTCAAAAGACCTATGAGCGAATTCTGCATTCCGGGAAGAAGTATCGGAACCATCTGGGGAAAGATAATTCTCGTAAGCGTCTTAAACTTGCCCATTCCTATGCTGTATCCCGCTTCGTACTGCACCTTCTCGATCCCTCGAAATGCTCCTCGTATGCTCTCGCTGACAGAACACGTCGTTCCGATTATAAGAGTGATATAACCGATAAATATCGGATTCACGTCACTTATCGGGACAGAAATATGAAGTGCTGCCGCCACATCCGAATAAAAAGTCATAAACAAAAGATTGTATAAAAGCAGCGCAACCATCGTTGGAAGCCCAAGGTATATTGTCACAAATGCCGCAAAGAACTGCGAAAGCACCGGCACCCTATAATTTCTTACGGTCGCTATCACCGCCCCCAGCAGCAAACTCACTACGAATGTTATCGCAGTAAGCTTTATCGTAACCGGAGCATAGAGAAGAGCCGATTTAAACGAATCAAAAAAACTTGTTATGCTAAAACTCATCTGTCCTTCTCCTTACACTGCTTTTGCCGTTCCGTTATTTAGCCTGTTCTCGATTAAAAGAAATACTCCCTTTAGGAACAAACTGAACGAAATATATATGATTGCCGCCGAAAGATATCCTTCCAAGGAATGTCCCGTCGCAGCTCCAAGTGTCTTGGCTTTTCCCAAAAGATCAACCACTCCCAAGATAAAAACTAAAGATGTGTTTTGGAATACTCCGATAAAATCAACACCATAATGCGGAAGTGCAACTTTAAAAGCCTGAGGGAGCACAATCCTGTAAAAGGTTTGTGCCCCCGTCATCCCAATCGAGTATCCTGCTTCCGCCTGAACAGACGGTACAGATGTTATTGCGCCTCTGAATATCTCGCCTAAAAACGCCCCCTCATTCAGAATGATCGCAATTTCTACAAATATCACAGGTTCGAGTCTGTTTAGGTTTATTCCGAACAGATTCAAAAAAAGATTGCCGAGTACTATTGGTATTCCGTAAAACGCTATCATCATCTGTACCAAAAGCGGCGTGCCCCTCATAAAAGAAATGTATATTCCTAGTAAGCCGCTTATCACAGGCACTCTGCGTATCCTAAGCACCGCCACGAATATCGCGAGTATGGTGCCAAGAAGCATTGACCAAAAAACTATATGAAGATTAACCGATAAGTTTGAAATCACTTTAGGAAAGACATTTATAAATCTTTCTGCGCTAAAATAATTTCCCATTGCTTTATTCCTCTTCCGTTACGTCGTAGCCAACCCACTTGATTGCAAGCTCGGAAAGCTTTCCGTTTTCTTTAAGTGTCTTAAGAGCCCCGTCTATTGCATCTCTAAGCTCTGTCTCATCCTTGCGATACAGATAATATGTCTTTGAGTTGTTGATAGGCTCTCCAACCGATTTAAGCCAGTCTTTTCCGTCATCACTGAAGTTCTTGTTCATCTTGATAACATCACTCTTTTTAAGAACCGAAGCTCTTGCTGCGCCTGACTTAAGTGCAGCGGCACCTTCTTCATCGGAACTGCTCTCGGAGTTTACAAGAACAACCTCCTGTCCCAGATGCTCCTCATTCCACTTTGTAAGGATCTGAGTTGTTGCACTTGTCGCACCGCCCGTTCTTATCTTTTCTCCCGCAAGATCCTCAAGTGATGTTGCGTCATCATCGATAAGCACTGCAAGGTATGTAATGTAAGATGTATATGATTCACCCGAGAAAAGATATTTCTCCTCTCTTTCAGGTGTGTACTCATACTGATGCGCCGCAAAATCTATCTTTCCGGCATCGAGCGAAAGTACAAGCTGATCGAATGCCATTGACTGATATTCGAATTCGTATTGAGGAAGAAGCTCATCTATCTCTTTCAATACGTCATATTCATATCCGACCGCATCTCCGTTTTCATCCACATAGCAGTACGGATTGTAGTTGATTCCGGATCCGACGATAACCTTCGTAACTTCACCCGAAGCCTCTTCGCTCTTGGAAGAATCGGTTTCGCCTGAGCTTATTGCTTCCTCAGCAGCTTTTACTTCAGTCTCCGGTCCTGCAAAAGCCTCTTTTCCGCATCCGACTACAGATGCCATCATTGCTGCTGTCACGGCTCCCGCTACCATAATATTTTTAACTGTTCTCTTTTTCATAATCGTCTCCTCGCTTTATCCTGAAATCAAAAGCTTTTACAAGAAAACCGGAGATTACTGATCCGCCTAATGGTGACGAACCACTAACCTCCGGTTGTCCGGTTAGTAAACATATGAGTTTGCTCCTTGTTTGCTTTTGTTGAGTTTAATATACAATAGCCTCCCCGTTAGCACAATTACGCTAATCTTTAGGGAGGCTATAACTAAAAGTTATAATTCAATATAATTTACTTATCCCAGCCAAGAGTTTTTCTCTTGTCCTTCATATCCTCTACTATCTGCTTGGCAAGTGCTACGGGATCTGTATTTACGTTCATTGTTGAGCCAAGTAACTCTTTCGTACCATGCTTAAGGAACTCTATTACATTCTTTGAGCCAAAGATCGGAGCTTCGACGCAGTGATAAGAACTGATTCCGTTAAGTCTGAATCCAAGAGCCGCGTCAATTCCTTTTTCATTGCCCCACTCGGGTGATGAGAATGCAAAAGGAAGTTCGTAAAGGTTCTTTCCAAGCACACCTGCGATTCCCGCAAATATACCTGTAGAACGTGTATTATCAATACACTCTCCGACATGCCATACGGGAGGAAGGTCGGGTTCAAGGAATTTCCTCAATGACTCACCCGCTTTTTCTTTTCCTGAGATTGCACAATATCCAAGCTTCATAAGCGGGAAGGATGCGCATCCGTTGGTGATAATAAGAACGTTGTTCTTAAGAAGCTCATCGGCAACATCTATAATACACTTCTCATAAAGTACTTTTGGATTGTTACATCCGACCATATTTACAACGCCAAGAATCTGTCCTGATCTTATAGCTTCTGCGAGCGGCTTCATACTTCCGAATCTCTTGTGAACATACTCTACAGAGAATCCGACCTCTGCCTCAACCTCATACGGAGGAATATAAACAGGAATTCCTTTTCTGTTCTCAAAGCTTTCTATTGCTCGTCTTACTATCTTCTCGGCAAGCTCTTTAGTCTGTCCGATATTACTGTGATGATGGTCATACTCATATCTCTCGGCGCCCGGAAGACGTGCGGAATCACTTGTAGTTATAACTGTAGTCTTAAAGCACTTTGCGACATCCATGATCGAAGGGAATACATCCTGAACATCCGCAACCCACAGATCAAGCGCTCCGGTTCCAAGTACAAGCTCAGCCGATACAGCGTTGGAAAGCGGAATAACTCCGCTGTCTCTGTACATCGCTGAAAGTCCCGAACAACAGATACCGTAGAATCTGATACCCTTAGCTCCTTTGGACTTGGCAAGTTCGATCAGATCTTCTCTCTTGCCCGCAGCAACAATCTGGCTTACAAGTGTAGGAAGATGTCCGTGTACGGCAATATTCACATAGCCCTTTTTGAGCGCTCCGATATTAACTTTGGATGTAACTCTGTCACCTACTCCAAATAAAGCATCAGTTGCTATACCTGCACCGACAACCCCGGAAAAAGTAAATGCAAGACCGCAGCGAAGGAACTGCTGCATTATGCTCTTCCAATCGCCATCCGTAGCACAGCCTGATTTATGATAAGCTTCAAAAACTTCATGGTAAGCACTGATAGGAAGAATATCAAGTTCCTCCCATACCTTCTGTCTCTCGGGAAGCGCGCAGGCTTTGATCGTCTTATAATCATCGGGAACCGATCTTGACATATCCTCAAGCAAAACATCAGCAAGGTCTCTTGCTACGTTTTTAAGCTGTCTGTTCTTTTGTTTTATTCCGAAAGCCTCTGCAGTGCTTCTTATTTTCTGCTCTCCGAGAATAGGAATATCAAGCTCTCCCTCGGCAACTTTCTTAAGTGTAAGCATTACTTCACGGGCATGCATACCGTGCTGCGCTGCTCCTGAAGCAGCTGATCTTAAAAGATTTCTTGACACAATAAGATCCGCATCGGCACCGCAGACTCCTCTCTGTGCCTTTGCGGTAATATGACAAGGTCCCATATTGCAGATCTTACAACAGGTTCCGCTAAGCCCGAATGCACACTGAGGCTTCTGCGCATCGAATCTGTCAAAGGTTGTATCTATTCCGATCTGCTCCATTCTAAGTATCATCTCGCGAACGGCGGGATCGGGTGTATTGTCAATCACATCCTGCTTCGACGGAAACGTCTTTCTGTATTCCGCCACGGCGTTCATGTAATCCTTGGTAAAATCCTCAGGACTGCTCTCTCCGCCATGGTCACTTGCCTTAAGCGTCACTGTCGGAATTCCATGCTCATCGAAACCTATAAGGTTTCTGTGAGAGTGAATATGTGACAGTCCGTTTTTGCCGTGATGATGGTGATGTTCGTGTTCATGCGAATGTGTATGACTCATTTTTTCCTACCTTAACCTTAACTTAAATTGTATATTCAATATCTTCTTCTACCTTCATCTGAAGCAGATCGAAGATCTTGTCTCTTATCAGCAAAAAGTCTCCGCTTGTTCTGTCTCTGAAATGATGAATGGGAACCGTGATAACACCTCTTACTTTGCCGGGATTAGGTGTCATCACAACTATCCTGTCCGCAAGATAAACCGCTTCTTCAATATCATGCGTCACAAAGATGATAGTCTTCTTTTCGTTTTTGCAGATATCCAGAATATCATCCTGAAGCTTCATTCTTGTAATTGCATCCAACGCTCCGAAAGGCTCATCCATGAAGATGATATCAGGTTCCACAGCCAGAGCTCTGGCTATAGCGACTCTCTGTTTCATACCTCCCGAAAGCTGTCTTGGAAAACTGTTTGCAAAATTTTCAAGCTTCACAAGTTTAAGATACTCTTTAGCAATCTCTTTTCTGCGCTTTTTATCTATTCCTTTTGATTCGAGACCAAGCTCGACATTTTTGATAACAGTGCGCCACGGAAGTAATCCGTAGTTCTGAAATATGGTAACATTCTTTGTACTTGGCGCGGTTACTTCGTTTCCATCTATCTTAACGCTTCCGTGATTAACGGGATCAAAACCTGCGATAGCATTTAAAAGCGTACTTTTTCCGCAGCCCGAAGGTCCCAAAAGGCAGATAAACTCACCTTTTTCAATATCAAGATTAACATCCGACAAAGCCGTGAACTGCGCGCCATTCTGTATGAAGGTTTTTCCTGCATTTTCTATATGAATATATGACATTACTGCTCACCTCCCCAGGCTTTAAGAATTCTTTTTTCCAAGAGACCGATAAGGAAATCCAGTAACAATCCTATTAGTCCTATTACAAGTATTGTCGCCAAAAGAATGTCAGCTCTGATATTGTTTCTCGCATCAATGATCTGAAATCCGAGTCCTGACTGCGCGCCTACCATCTCGCCGGCAACAAGGAATATCCATGCACTTCCAAGCGCAAGGTGAACTGCATTTGCAATCTGAGGGAATGCCGCCGGAAGGATCACCTTCCACATAAGCTGAGGCTGCCTGATTCCGAAATTATCCGCAACTCTGAAGTACATATCGTCGATCTTACTTACAGCTGATACCGTAGAAAGCAGTACCGGGAAAAACGCTGCTATAAAAATGATAACTATGGCAGGAAGATCTCCTATTCCAAAAAGGAGCACCACAAAAGGCATCCACGCTGTCGGAGATATCGGTCTGAGTAGCTGAAGCGAAGGATTAACATAATTAAAAACCTTCGGAAGGCTTCCAAGGATAAGTCCAAGAAAGACTGCTATTAAAACCGATAATCCATAACCTATCACAAATCTGTACATACTTGCAGCTATAGAAGCTATGAGTGTTCCGTCAGCGATCATTTCGCCCAAAGCCTGAATTGCCATCAAAGGTGACGGAAACAGAGCCGAACTGTAATCACTTACAGTAAATGCAAGCTGCCAAATTCCCAATAATATAAGTATCGATACAACAACATATTTAATAGAGAGTAATTTTTTCATCAGGTCCCCTTACTTATTACCCGGTCACTAAACAATCACAAGTAATATAATCAAAAATCTGTCTTTACAAAATCAGAGTATGCAGGCGGATTATCAGAAAGCCCATATTCTTTAACCTTATCAACGAGCTTGTTATACTGTTCCTCTGTGATATCAAGGTCGTCATAAGAAATCCACTTCAACGAAGTTTCAAGTACATCGTCTTTCTGCTTAAGATATTTTCCTGCAATCTTCTTAGCCGCTTCAGCATCAAGATTATTTCCGGCTGTCTTGTAGCCTTCGACAAATGCCTTGGCTGTATCCGCATGCTTATCTATAAAATCATCCGTTAATACAAGTGCGCAGCATACCGAATCCTCCCAAAGCTCCTCAGAGGTATACAGTACTTTTGCTTTTCCTGTCGAAACGCCTACGGCACCGAAAGGTTCCGCAACGCAGTAACCGTCTATTGTTCCCGTAACGAGCGCAGACGGCATTTCTGTCGGAGCAAGTTCAACGACGTTAATATCATCGATAGTAAGACCGTTCTTTGCAAGTGCATCATTTACCAAAATATTATGTGAAGACTGGCGATGCGGAATTGCAATTGTTCTTCCCTTTAAGTCTGCTCCGTCCTTAACTTCATTAGAAACAATGAGAACATTTCCGTCTTTATGTCCGAGAGCAACAGCTTTGATACCTACACCCTCAGCCTTTGATTTCATTGCAAGCTCTATAAGAACCGATGCTCCGTCAACCTTACCCGAATTAAGTGCATCCAAAAGTTCGGGCCAGGATCCGTATTTAACAAGTTCAACATTAACCTTGTCATTATTTGCAAGTTCATCTGCTTCTTCCAACACGGCAAGTGAATGTGTTATGGGAAGATAAGCTATCTTTACTGTCTCTTCTGCCTTAGCACTGCCTCCTCCGGAGCCGGTATCCGAACCATTACCATTGGTATTCCCACATCCAAAGAGTGCAAGCACTGATATGATAAGTATTGTTAATAATAGGTGTTTTTTCATAATAACTATCCTCCACTATAATTCCTTTTACCTACTAGGTCAATAGGGTAATTTGTATTGATTGAATAATAACACACGAAAACGGAAGCGAAAATTAAAGATTGCTTATAGCGAATGATAATTTGAGCTTATTAAAAAAGAGCAAAGCAGGTATTTACACCGACTTTGCTCTTCCTATATTTTTCTTACCCTCTTCTTAGACTTATATGATTGTCTATCTTGTTGAAATACGTTGCTATCTTGACGATTGCTTCATCAACGCTGCACTCTACATCGAATCCCGCAATGGCTTTTTTCTCAAGCTGCTTCTGCGCTTGAAATCCGATCTTCTTGCAGACAAGGCTTCGGCAGTCGGAAATAAGTTCAACTTTCTTATGTGCTCCGTCGCCGCCTCCGCAGCCGCCGTGGCCACCGTTTCCGCCGCAGCCTCCTTGCGAACCGTCACCGCAACCGTACTGCGTTCCTGCGCATCCGCTTATCTGAGTATCAGAAGTCTCACTCTTATTCTGTACTCCTGCATTAATGTTTTCGTCTTCAACAAACTCTCTGTATTCTTTTTCTTTATAATCGGTTCCGTCTACTTCGTAGATATGGAACCCCCTAGCAGCACCAAAGCCAAGGTCTACGTCCTTGGCATTTGATGTTGCGACGGCAATCAAATATGACATCGCTTTACCTCTATCAATTTAGAAACAACAGTTTATGGCAGAACTGTGTCGTCGCCTTAGTTAAATCTCTGTGATGCTACGGTGTAGATATCTTCGATAAGTCTGATACCGCCTTCGTAACCCACAATTGCATCATTAAGAACTATCTTGTCCTTAACGGGCCATGAGATGTTAAGGAAGTTACCTTTAAGATCCTCAGTTACTTCTTTATCATAGTAGCCGCCAAGAACAAGCGGATATCCATGATAGTCATGGCTCTTTATCTCTTCATGGATCTTGTAGCCGTCAGTCTCAAATACAACTTCTGCTTCAAGACCGTAGTTGAGCTTTTTGAACTCCTCTGTTATAGCCTCTCTGTACTCCTTGGGAGTATCATCAGTAATGAACTGCTTAGCAGGCACAAGTCCCAGATCAT
>JAEEGJ010002940.1_pt1 | contig 72808 bp, 50 predicted proteins | sample 8958761 | NCBI WGS metagenome assembly JAEEGJ01 (sample SAMN16246546, study PRJNA631951) | gut metagenome | biome: gut microbiome; feature: rumen; material: RS-attached | host: Bos | place: Iran: Karaj | collected 2018-10 | reverse complement strand
GTTCATGGTAATGAGTTGCAAACATTGTTTTACACTTTACAGTATCAAGCAGGTATTCAGAAACTGCACGAGCTATTGCAAGACCATCTTCTGTAGAAGTTCCGCGTCCTACTTCATCCATAATTACAAGGGAACGGCTTGTGGCAGCACGAAGGATATTTGCGGTTTCCATCATTTCTACAAGGAAGGTAGATTCTCCCTTTGCAAGATTATCGCTGGCTCCTACACGGCAGAAAATGCGGTCTACAATACCAATTCTAGCCTTTACTGCAGGAATGTACGAACCTGTCTGGGCTAACAAAGCAATGAGCGCATTCTGACGAAGATATGTACTCTTACCTGCCATGTTCGGACCTGTAATTAAATCAAAAGAAGGAATGCCGTCATTCTGCTCTGCGCTTATTTTTGCGTCATTCGGAACAAACTCTCCGCTTGGAAGATGAGCTTCTACAACAGGATGTCTTCCTTCTGTAATTTCAAAAACAGTTGAATTATCTATCTGAGGGCGAACCCAGCGGTTATGAACTGCAGCAAAAGCAAGAGAAGCTGTAACATCTGTAACTGCAATTTCATCTGCAAGCTGCAAAAGATACTGAATATGCTGTTTTATCTGCTCGCGAACTTCCAGGAATAAATCGCGTTCAAGTTCAAGAATTTTTGTTGAAGATTCATTAAGCTGCATTTCGAGTGACTGAAGCTTTTCTGTAGTGTAGCGGTCGCCGTTTACAAGTGCGCGTCTCATTATAAAATGAGCTGGAACTGCAGAAAGCTTTCCTTTTGAAACTTCAATAAAATAGCCTGCAGCATTATTATATTTAATCTTGAGTGTTGTTATTCCAGTTTTGTCTCTTTCTTCTTCTTCATAAGCTTCGAGTACTTTGTTGAAGTTGTCATGAATCTGACGCCAGTGATCAAGCTCTTGGGACCAGCCTGGTCTTATGATTCCACCGTCTGTAAGCGAAGTTGAAGGATCATCTAAAATTGCGTTTTTAATAAGCTCAACAATTTTTGAAGAAGTTTCTGATTCTATAAAAGAAAAATCATAGCCTGTAAGATATTCCTTTACATTTGCCCATGATTCAAGACTAAGACGCAGTGCCTGTAAATCTTTAGGATGAGCCCTGTCCATTGCAACGCGGCCTGCAAGACGTTCAACATCAAGAATAACAGATAAATCTGTCTGAAGCTTATTAAGCATATCCTTGTCTTTGTAAAGTGTAGTAATTCTATCCTGACGGCTATAAATTGCATTGCAGTCTGTAAGCGGGAACAAAAGCCAGCTTCGTAAAAGACGGCTTCCCATTGCAGTTTTTGTAAAGTTTACGCATTCAATAAGTGAATAAGAAGAAGTGCCGTCGCGCATGTTTTCTGTAATTTCAAGATTTCTGCGCGAAGAATCGTCCATAATAAGAAAATCGCTGTCGGCATATTTTGTAATTTCGGTTACATGAGGTGTTTTTGTATTTGTAGTTTTATCAAGATAATCAAGCAAGAAACCTGCAGGTGCAATTTCGGCATCTGTTTCTTCGAGCCCGAATGATTTTAATGAAATTGTATTGAACTGCTGGAGTAATCGTTTATAAGAAAACTCAATATTAAAATCCCAGTCGGGATAATACGAAACAGCTATTTCTGTTCTGCCAGAAAGTACACTCTGAATATCTTCATTATTTTTTAATGACAGTGGTAAAAGAATTTCTCGTGGTGATGCGCGGTTTAATTCCTTTACAAAGTTTTCGCCCATTTTGTTTGCGGGCCAGGAGGTAGCCTTGAATGAAGCAGTTGTTACATCTATAAAAGCAAAGCCGGCCCTTCCCTTTACAACAGACAAGGCTGCAAGATAGTTAGCGCGGTTTCCTTCAAGATATTCCGCTTCTACAGCAGTTCCGGGTGTGATTATTTCTACAACCTTTCTTTCTGCAATTCCTTTTCCTGCACGAGGAATTTCGCCAACCTGTTCACATATTACGATTTTTTTCCCAAGACGCAAAAGTCGTGCAATATAAACCTTTGCAGCATGATAAGGAATACCGCACATTTTCTGACTTGCGCGGTGAGTTAATGTTAAGTTTAAAATGCGTGAAATTTCTACGGCGTCATCATCGAACATCTCGTAGAAATCTCCTAAACGAAAAAATACAACCTCGTTTTTGTACTGTTCTTTTATTGAACGGTACTGAACCATCATAGGTGTAAGGTTTTCATTATTTTCCATGGTTAATATCCAAGTCTTTGAATAACCTGGTCAGTTATATCTACTGAATTGCTGTACCACAAAATTGAATTAGAAGCCTGCAGACTCAAAATCATACTGTAACCACCGCTTTCTGCAATTTTTTCAAGGGTGTCGTATAATTTTTTATAAAATTCATCTGAAGTTTCAAGTGACTTGAGCATAGATTCAAGTTCAACGTTTTTTGCGTTTGTATATTCTCTAAGATAATCTGTTTTCTTAGTGATTTCTGCTTCGACCTTAAGAGCCTGACTTTCGTTTCCGTTCTGCTGGTATTCAACCTTTTTCTGCTGAAGGATTTTAAGCTCCTGAGTTCGTTTGTCTATTTCTTCCTGAAATTCAGCCTTTTTCTTTTCGTAGTTTCTTATAGGTGCAGAGTTGCGGAAATAAGCGTTGTATACCTTTGATGTATCTACAACACCAAACTTTGTAATCTGCTGTGCAAAAGCACCTGCCATAGAAATAACAAAAGCAATGCCTAAAGCTAAAATCTTCTTGTTCATTTTATTTCCTCTTTATTTACAAAACAAAATATTGTTTTATTTATTTACTATGTTGAATGAAAGAACGAACATATATGGTTCTAATCCGTCTTTACCACCCCACTTAACTTTACCATCAATAACCTGATAGCGCCAGGTGAACAACAGATGAAGCGGGAACTGCTGCATAAGGAAGCGGATTCCAGGACCCATACTAAAGTAGAAGTCGTTCATAGAAAGACTTGTGAAAAGCTGTTTTACTTCTGGTTTTACAACAACAGCATCATGGAAGAAGTCTAATCCTACTACACCTGGAACAAATGGAATACGGAATTCAACCTGTGTATTCCACAAAATTTTTCCTTTAGTATCTGCAGATCTGTAAAGCTCTGCCCAACCGCGTCCTGTAAACATACCGTCGATATATGGTTTGTTAGAATCACTTATTACAGAATTATTGATTGGGAACAGCATTGTAAGTCCTGTACAGAATGCAAAGATTCCTTTGAAAGAAGTCTTTTCTGCAATCTGCCAGTCGAACAATGTGAAATAGTATTCAAACTTTGTTTCTGAACTCATAAAGAATTCTTTTTCTACTTTTGGAATAAGACCATTGAAAGTAAACTTCTGGCTTGCAAACCATCCTTTTGAAGGATCATAGTTTAAATCACGATCATCCATAGAGAAGCTTGTCCAGAATGTATTCATAAGTCCTACGCGGTTTCCATACATTGAAATTCCTGAATCAACCGGTACGAACGAATGTTCATCAAAAATATATTTAGTAAGAGTATTGTTAATACCACCGGCAAGAGAAAGAATTGCAAAACGAGGAGTCCATCTTCTACCAAGGGCAGTTCCAAGTGTTGCAGAAAATCCTTCGTAATTAACATTGTAATGGTACTGGTCAAATACTCCGTTTGGCTGATACATCATAATTGGTGTGTAGCCGTTTGTATGAGAGAATGAAAGAGATTCCTGGAATGTAATAGGAAGGTCTCCGATCCAGCCCTGAGAATATGAAAAGTCTACTGTCTGTGATTTTTTAGCGGCATTTACAGAAGCCGAAATTGCTTTTCCTTCGCCAAAAAGGTTTGTATTTGAAACTGTAAGATAAAGTGAAACAGGAATGTCTTCAGGGTCTGTTATTCCAGAGAATGCCATACCAACATTCATTGCAATTGTTGAGGTTTCTTCTACAGAGAAAACAAGGTCTACAAGATTTTCTTCTGAACCCTGCTGAACGTCTGGAATTACATTAGAGAAATACTGAAGATTATAAAGATTTCTTAAACCTGAAATAACCTTATCACGAGAAAAAACATCGCCCGATTCAATTGGAATTTCGCGGGTGATAACATAATCTTTTGTTTTGTTATTGCCCTTTACAATTATGTTTTCAATATGGCTGCGTGCCCTTTCGTCAATTACAAGAGTATAAGAAATTTCTTTGCGGTCTGTATCTTTTGTAGGAACAGGATAAAAGCCGTTAGACATGTATCCAGATTCATAATAAACATTTGTAATTGCAGAAAGGCCTTCTTCGAATTTTATAGAATTAAATACGGCACCTTTCTTAAGCTTCATTTGTGAAGCAAGCTTTTCTGTTGTAAAAATCTGGTTTCCTGTAAGTTCAAGACCACCATATGTATACTGCGGACCTTCCTGAATTACAAAAGTAATTGTAAGGTCTGTCCGCTGCTTGTCATCATTATCTGTTGATTCAATTTTTACATCAAGAATATTGGCATCTATATAACCGCGCTCATTGTAATAGCTGAGGATTGTCTTTTTATCCAGTTCAAGTGCAGAGCTTTTAAAAGCACCGTCTTTAAGGAAGCCTATTTCTTTAAGAGAGATTTTACCTTTAAGAACGCGTTCAGAAACAATTGTGTTTCCTGTCATGTGAATGCTGCTTATTACAGTATTGCGTCCTTCTGTAATTTCATAAGTAATTTTTATTCCACTATCTGTTTTTTCTGTTGTGTGAGTTACCTGTGAATCTGTATAACCTTTTTCGATATAGTGTTCACGAATAATGCGCTCATCAATAAGAACACGGTTTTCATTATAGATTTCATTGTTCTTTGATTTTATTAATTCCCTTAATTCACCGTTTCTGATTTTCTGGTTTCCGACAAATTCAATTTTAGTGATTGCAGGATATTCTGTTACGTTAAATACAAGAAGAACCTTTTCCGGATCTTTATCGTGAGTTACCCAAGGTTCAATATCTTCAAAGAAATCAAGTTCATTAAGCTTATCAATAATTTCGCTGTAGAGCTCTTCTGTAAACGGCTGGCCTATAAAAGAACTTGTTACGCCTGTAATTTCAGATTTTTTTATGATTTTTAAGCCTTCAATTTCGATTTTTGAAATGGTATGTCCCCAAAACCAGTCGCCGTCTTCTTCCTGAGCAAAGGCTCCGCAAAGACAAAAAAGTATAAAAAATATGCTCAATAACTTTCTGCGCATAAAAAACTCCGTTTTTAAAAATTAAATTTCCACGAAAACGAAAGTGATGTTGCAGGCACATAGGATTTAAACTGGAGACCTGGTGTAAGATCCCATGTCATATCCCACCTTATGTTCATCACCGGCAATTCCAGTTCCAGACCAAATTCAGGCTGGAAAAGAAGATTACCAGTAGACAAATACTCTGTATCTACATAATCCGACGCAGACATATTGAGCATTGCATCTACATATAATGCACTTCCGATGTACTTACCTATATAAACAGTTGAGTTATCAAAGAAGTTACCAATAGTCATGCTTTTTGTTTCATTTCTTTTATTACTCAAATATATAGTATTCTGTAATATATTAGTACGTACTGAAAATATATCAAAATTCAGCAAATCTCGCAACTTGTTTTCTAATTCTCTTACAATTGTTGACTGAAGATAATATTCACCGGCAGAAACGAATAAATCACCAACTGAATCAGAATCGGCAAGAACAATCTGACCCATCAAAAGCTTGATTTCGTTTTCTGATTTTGGCGGAATTGAAGTAAAACGAGGGTTAAAATCAAGCAGATACTGGTTTTCGGCAGAAAGAATAATTCTTACAGTCTGACCTTCAGAATCGCGTTCACGGGTTTCGGCTTTTATTGTTACAAGAGGATTAGTAACATCCTGCGGATTAAACTTAATGTTTCCTTCTTTTATATAGAAGTTTCGGTTCAAATAAGCAACATCACCTGATTTTATCTGTAAAGAACCGTCAATCTGATAAAGATTTGCAGCAGTATCTACTTTACAAGAAATAGAAGACTGCGGGACAAATACACAGCGCAAAAGCGGATTAAAGTTTAAAGATGAATGGGTTCCAACTTTAATATCAAGGTCTGTTGTAACGCTGAAATCAAAATCATTATTGTTTAACTGTGCATTATTATTTGAAATGTCTGTTAAATCAGAAATAATATTGAGGTTTTCGCAATAAGTGCTACCGGTAAAGTCAAAGTTTTTATTTTCCCAGGTAATAAGAAGGTCAACCTGAGCATCGCTGTTAAGCTTTATGATTGGACTTTTGAACTTAATAGGAACTGTCTGTTTTTCAAGAGTAAGGAGCTTCATGTCAAAATGATCAACAGACCATTTATTCATGTATGCATGTGTACTCATCTTAAACTTCTGAACATTCTTTAAGCTGTAAACAGATTCAGAAACAGAGAATTCGTTATTCGAAGCAGTAAGAAGAATTTTATCTGTTGAAAGCCTTTGATCAAACAGGAACGGCAGATAGAACTGAGGACTTGTAATAGAAAGCGCACCTTTGAAATCTGGTGTGTCAAATGGTCCGCGCATTGTTACAGAACCTTTTACTAAGCCCTGATCTACCTTGATAATATCATCAATAGTGATGTTTGCAAAAAGCTTATTCAAGTCTATGTTTGCGTTAGAGATTTTTATAAATGGATTTGACTTGTCAAAGCTTCCAGTGATGTCTGCATTAATTATGTCGCCCATGTTCCATGATGCATAAAGCCCTTCTTCTGTTCCAAAGGTTCCGTATAAACCAAGATTTTCTGAAGAATAGAATGAAAGGAAATCTTTTGTATAATTTATGGAAAGGTCAAAAGCAACAGGCTTCTTTAAAAGAGTTCCGCTTAGTTCTGGGCACGAAAGCTTGATAGAAAGACTTTCCGGGAAAACAGAATCTTCAGGCACATAAGAATCTTCAACATTAAGAGAAAATGGCATTATTATGTTTTTCTGGCCCTTTGTCATAAACTGGGCGTTCATTTTTCCGGTAAAATCTTTAAATGATGCATTTCCGCTAACGTCAGAAACTACCCAGTTCTTTGCATTAACAGAAAAGGAATTCAAAGTTAAGTCGCGCTCTTCAAGAATTGCAGAACCTGTGGCAGAAACAATTTCGTCATTCAAAAGGAATGTGAGCTTTTCAATCGAAGCAGTTGCATAAGGATGTTCAAGAGTTCCGGAAAGATAAAGGCTTGCAGAAAGCTCATTGTTATCATGTTTAACTCGCATAAAACGGTTAAGGCTGAAGTTTGAAATTTCAACCATTGCGTTTGCATAAAGTGACGAGAACAGATTTTTAGAATTAAGCTCAACAAGGTCTGGGTTAGAAACATTTGCGTCTACAACAAAAGATTCTTCTGCAAGCTCATCGCGCAGATTTATCTGAATACCTGCAGAACTGAAAACATTTGAATCAAAGTTTATTGTTACATCTGAGTTTCCCTGCAATGAAGAATACAAGTCGGTATAAGAAATGGAATTAATCTGAGCACCATATTTTGTACCGTTTCCTGAAAGTTCAAGTCTTGGATTTACAGAAGAATCAGGAATGTCTTTTTCTACCTGGAACAGCTGCAGAGTAACTTCAGGCCCCTGCTCTTGTGAATAATCAAACAAAGTATCGAGCGAAACTATGTATGCAGAATTATTAAGCATGAACGGAAGGCCTTTAAACGAAGCATAACCTTCAAAGCTGTTGTTTTTATTTATTCGTATTTCTGCGTCTGTTCCATAATCGCCTGTAAGCGTTACAACTTCGGGCATAATTGTTCCCGAAAAATGATATGGAATTGATGACGAAAGAATATCGACTGTGTAAAATTTATCTAGGCTGTCTGGCATTGAGTCTAGCGAGGCAGTTGCATTTATGGCAAAAGAATTATAAACAAGATAAAAGTTATTAAGCTGAATAGACTGCTCATTTCCGTTTAAAGCAATGAGTAATACCTGGTTATCTTTTTTAGAGTTAGCAAGTACGAGGTATGGAATGTTATACGAAACAGATTTTAAGTCTGTAGAAAAATATGCGTCGCCAGAGAAAACGAATCCGGAAACAGCGCCCAAAGACTGATCAATTGCAGAAGCTTCTTTTTCGCCCATCATTTCTTTAACAATACCAAGTACTGTATCAAGATAAATGGAATTAAGGGAAACGCTTGTCTGTATATATTTTGACTGTGTAAGATAACTTCCGTCTAATTTAATCGTACCCTGAGTAAAATCTTCAAACTCGTCTATGTGTGAATAATCATTTACTTCAAGGTCAAAATCGATTGAATCATTGCGCGGAATTACGCTTGCCTGAATTGCAGTAAGTGCCTTTTCGCCTATGAACAGTTGCGGCGAGAACAACATGAAGCCTGCGTTTTCGAGCGGGTCAAAATAAATTTCTGTAGAAATGTTGTTGCCGTTTGGAAGAATAAATTTCTGTAAATCGGCAGTACCGCTAAGCTGCATTGTATTAAAAATATACGAAAGGTTTGTGCTTCCGCTATAGTTCTGACCGTTGACAGTCAGAGAATTAAGAACTATTTTTTTGTTGTTGCCGTTTAGCGAGTAATCTGCCGTAATTGTTCCAGGAACTAAAGTTTCAGGTACAAAGATTTTTCCGTTTGAATAATACGAAATAATATTTTCATTGATGTTGTATTTTCCGCCGGCAACTATTGTAAGTGCAGAATCTTTTATTTTATTCAAAAGATTTTTATCTGAAATTGTTGAGAAAACAGAAGACGGACTAAGCTTGTCGCTCTGGATTTTTGTTTCAATTTCATTCAGCGTAAAGTCATATACTAAATCGGCTGCAACAGGAATTACATTCTGGATTGTTCGCAGGTTCAACTTTTTGTCTTTGTAGGTTGCCAGGAAATTTAATTTATTAAGTTTGAATTTTCCCTGTGTAAAATTTGCAAAATTTATATTAACAAACGAATCATCAAGCACAGAGGTTATTGAACCGTTGAACGAAATATCACCTTTTATGTCTACAACATTGTTATAGGCAATTGACGCAGAGGTGTTCACATTAAAATCTATTGATTTTTTCTGTTCAGCATTTAAAACTCTGATTTCCTTGACCAGCAAGGAAGCGTAAAGAGGCTTTTTATTGTAAATTAATGACAGATTCTTTACCGTTATGTTAGGCGGAATGTAATCCATCACCAGTTTTATTGTATCATATACCTGATTCGTATCTGGTGGAGGCTTTTGCCCAACCTCATCATCCGGAGGTGCATTTGCAAACGGCAGTTCCTGCACAAGATCTATAAGTTCCATTATGTTCAGGTCAACGCCATTAATTGCTATGCCCTTTAAGATTGATTTATAATCCTTTTTTAATAGTGGAAACAACTTGTATTTAATATGAGTGCTTTTTATCTGCGCAATAGTTCTTCCTTCTTTGTCATTAACCTTAATTCCTTTAACTCCAAGATAAGCAAACACAGAAGGAGAAATTGAATCATAAGAAACAGAAAGTCCTGTTCTGTCTTTTATCTGTTCAACAAGCTTGTCTGAATATTTATCTACAATTTTACCAAGACGACGATACAAAGGCACAGACAAAAGAATTGCCATAGAAATTATAACGAGAAAAACTGATATACATATTTTAGTTATCAACGACAGCTTTTTCATTACAGCTCTACTCTTTATGCCTTCCTTATAATATCAAGAGGTTTTTCCTTTCCGGCTTTAACAGAAGGAATAATTGAAACTAACAGAGCAAGAAGCACTGTTGCCACCGAAATTAAAAGCAGTTGAGATAAAGGCAGATTCACCGGAATTGTCTGAAGATAATAAGCCGGATCCATAAGCTTTATTGCATTTATTTCATCTGCAGGTACACCTTTTAAAAGATAACCAACACGGGCAAAAAAGTTAATGATTTTTTCTATGCCTGTTACAATCTGATTAGCATTTACAGCAGCAAGAAGTCCAAACGGAAGTCCAATGATTAAGCCGCCAAGTCCGCAGGTCATACCGGTAATAATGAATGAAAAAGTTATGCCGGAAGGAGTTGCACCAATACTTTTAAGAATTGCAATTTCTTTTCGTCGTTCCATTACAAGCATGACGATTGCCGAAGAAATATTGATTGAAGCAACAAGAACAATGAGCAGCATTATGAATACAAGCATAACCTTGGTAGAAGAAAAGTTTTCGAACTCTGCTTCGTGAACCTGATCCCATCTGTAAAAGTTCATATATTTACCGAACTGAGCTTTAAGTTCACGCTGGATTCTTACAAGATCAGCCGAATATGCATCTGGTGTATTAATCATTATTGTATAAGAAGCATTATCAAGTGAAACAAACTGATACACTGTTTCTAAAGGAACAAAAATCCAAAGAGCATCGAGTTCCTGATAGCCCGAAGAAACAATTGCAGCTACAGTAAATGAAGTGAGCTTTGGAGACTGTTTTCCGTTATTTGTTTTTATTGTAATTACACGGAAAGTATCGCCTGCATGAATATCGAGCATTTCGGCCATCTTCTGACCAATTACAGCCATTCTTAAAGAACTGCTTGTTTCTTCTGCATCCTGATTTTCGTAATCGTCGTAGTTTCCTTCTATAAGAGTAAACAGTTCACGGAAGGCTTTGTTCTTTGAAAAAATATCTTTATCTACTGCACGGATTTGTGCACCTGTACGCATCTTTTTTCCGGCTGCAAGAGCTGTAACACCAATTTCAGGGTAAACTTCAAGGACACCGTCTACATCAAGAAACTGCTGGGCATAAGCGCGGTAAGAATCAGGGGTTTGTGTATCTTTAAGTTTTGGCGAAACATAAGCCTGAATATTATTAGAAGAAAGTCCTATGATTCTGTCTGTCATTCCCTGAATCATTCCGTTTGAAACAGAAAGAACAACTACTAAAGGAACAACGCTCAAGCCAATACAGATAAGCGCTCCCCACAAGCTTCGGCGGGCAGAAGATTTTTTTTCGGCACGAGGAAATATGAGACTTTTTGCAAACATTAATGAAGATTTAAAAGTCATAGTTCCAGACGGCCCTTCTTTATCTTAAAGCATTTTTCACCCTTCTGGGCAAGATTCATATCATGAGTAACAAGCAGCAAAGTCTTGTTATATTTTTCTACCATTGAAAAAAGAAGTTCTCCAATAAGCGATGCATTTGCAGGGTCCAGGTTTCCTGTTGGTTCATCGGCAAGAATAAGAGACGGATTATTTATAAGTGAACGTGCAACTGCAACACGCTGTCGTTCTCCTCCGGAAAGTTGTGAAGGAAGATGATCTCTTCGTTCATAAACACCAACATCCTGCAAAAGTTGTGCTGCCTTTTCTTCTGCTTCTTTTTTTGGAACTCCTGCAATATAGGCAGGCATATAAACATTTTCTAAAGCAGTAAAATCTTTTAAAAGATAATGGAACTGAAAAATAAAGCCTAAGAATGAAGAACGATATTCTGCAATTTCTGTTTCGTCGAGCTTTGAAAGATTATATTTACCTTTTGGCCCCGCAAGAACTGATCCTGCAGTAATTTTGTCAATTCCACCAATTATATTAAGGAGCGTACTTTTACCGCTTCCACTTTCGCCAACGATTACAATCTTGCTGCCCTCTTCTACAGTGAGGTTTAAATCTTTGAGAATTGTAAGTGTTTCGCTGTCTGAAACATAAGTTTTTTCAAGGTCTTTAATTTCAAGGATTTTACTCATTGTGAAGCACCTCCGCAACAGTCATTTTTAAAACATTTTTACTTGCAGCCCACGATGCCAGCAAAGGAGAAATAATTCCGAATAAAGCAATCATTACAACTTCGCGGAAGAATATTCTTGCCGGAATATTTGCATAAACTGCATAGGAAGAATTTTCCTGAACATACATAAGGTTCTGGTGATTAAATACAGCAGTTACACAATACTGAAGCCAGTACATTACACGGGCAGCCGCATTAAACAGGAACTCTGTGTTTACACTTATCAAAAGTCCAAGAATTACTCCTGCGAATGCCCCTATTGCACCTGTTGTTAAACCACGCATTATAAAAATTGTTTTTATATCTTTATTTTCGGCACCAATTGCAGAAAGTATTGCTATCTCGCTTCTTCTTTCAAAAACAAGACGGCGCATTCCGTTGTAAATATTTATTCCTACTACAACAAAAATTATTGCCACAAGTAAAAGAAGCATGTTTTTTTCTATTCTAAGTGCCCCGAAAAATGATTTATTATATTCACGCCATGACTGGAAATGTGCTTCTATATTATTAGATTTTTCAAGCGAAGCAATTGCCCTTGCATCTTCCTGTGAATTCTTAAGCTTTATACCATAAAGTACTTCGGCAGATTTTCCAAAGTATTTCTGGCCTGCTTCTATATTTATAAAGCAGTATGCGCTGTTTATGTCTGCATAACCTGTTTTAAAAAGTCCTGTTACAACAAAGTTTCTGTCGCCGCTTAAGAGGGAAACATCACTACCGCCGCTAAGGACAAGAAGATTAACAGTTTGCCCGACTCCTACACGTAGCTGCCTTGCAAGAGTGTATCCAAGCACAATGTTTTCAGGTTCAGAAAGGTCAAACGAACCTGCTACCATAGATATTTCTTTCTTAAAGCCGGCATCCTTTGAATAAACATCGGGTTCTATTGCCCTTATAACGGCTGCATTTTCACGGCCGGTTTCATCTGTCATAAGAGTCTGTGCTTCATAAAAAGGTGTAACAGAAAGAACATTTTTATTCTGACTGCAAAGTTCCATGAACTCTTCTGATTTTTCTGCCGGAACCTTGTCGGCCCTTATATGATAGGAAGAAACTTCCATAATAGCGTCTATAAAGTTCATCTGAAATCCGTTCATAACGCTCATAACTGCTATAAGAGTCATTACGCCAAAACAAATTCCCAAGGTTGCAAGAAAAGAAGTAACTGCAGAACGACCTTTACGGTCAACTCTTGCAAAACGACGAGAGACGGTATTTATCCATTTAAGCTTTGAAAACAATCCTGTTTTATTCATAATTCTTTACACGCCTCTCAACACCGTTTGTATAATATACTTCACGCACCTTTACAAAGTTTTCATAATCTGCTTTGACACAGTTTTCTTTATCAAACCAGATTGTTGTACTATAAAAACCTTTTTTAACATAAGCTGTTGTTGTTATAAGCATATCATTTTCATAATACTTATAATCAGGCGGAACCGAATCCTGATCATTTAATTCTGCCTGATCTGTAACTGTATAATTAAATAGCTGCTTTTTTACAATTCCGCCTTCGGTTACAACTTCACTTGTTATACGGTCTTTACTGTCATAAATGATTTCTGTTACCGAGCACAATTTATTGTCCACAAACTTTTCTGTTCTAATAATTAAACCATTTTCATTGAAATTGGAAACAAAAACAGCGCTTTCTGTTTGAATTTTCTTTTCATAAGGCTTTTTAAAATCTTCGTTATAGTAATACTCTTCTGTTCCTGTTATTTTTGCATCTTCAACAGTATCCATTTTCCAGTATTCTTTTTTTACAAGTCTGAAAAGCTCATCATAAAAAAGTCGTACCGCGTTTTTATTTGAATAATGAATAAGGATGGAAGAATCGCCATTTTTTACAGGCAGGAATTTTTCTGTGCCATATTCCATTGCCTTCAGGCGGTTATAGGCATCTGTAAGACGTTTTTCTACAGGTTCTACCTCATGTTCTTCTGGTGTATTCTGGATTACAGGAGATGAATAATTTGACTCGTCTTCAAGATAATCCAGAGTCTGATATTCCTGAGGTTCGTTTTCTTCTATATAGATTTCTTCCGGGATAGAATCTTCTTCGGACTGTTCAATCTGTGCAGGAACCGCCGCCTCTTGTTCAGCAGTTTTTTTTCGAGAACACGAACATAATGTCAAACAAATCAGGAGCAAACCTGCAAATAAAAATCTTTTCATGCGGCATAAAAAGGGCTGCTTATAAGCCTAAAAAGTCATCTATATAATTTTCGGGATTAAATGCAGAAATATCATCATATTTTTCACCTGTACAGATATATGCTACAGGTATGCCAAGCTCACGGCCAATTGAAACAGCAACGCCGCCTTTAGCAGTAGAATCATATTTTGTAAGGATAATTGCATCTACACCTACAGCTTCGTTGAATACTTCTGCCTGGCGCAATGCATTCTGGCCTGTTGTAGCGTCAATTACTATGAGTTTTTTATAACAGCCTTCATCTGCTTTAAGAGTACATGTTTTATTGATTTTCTGAAGCTCGCGTACAAGATTTTCTTTGTTATGCAGGCGTCCTGCTGTATCTGCAAGAACAAGGCCCGAACCTTTTGCCCTTACTGCTTCTGCGGCATCAAAAACTACAGCAGAAGGATCAGAACCATGCTGATGACTGATTACACGAACCCCTACTTTTTCGCCATGCATTGCAAGCTGTTCAATTGCTGCTGCACGGAATGTATCTGCAGAAGCTAAAACTACATTCTGAACACCTTTATTTGCGTACATTCTTGCCATTTTTGCAACAGAGGTAGTTTTACCAACTCCGTTTACACCAAGAATCATCCAGATATTTGTTTTTCCACTTTCCGGTTCAAGTTCTACAGACTTTACGCTCTTTAAAAGAAGCTGTTTAAGCTCCTGTATAACAGCATCCTGTTCAGAAATCTTTTTATCTGTACAGATTTCTTCAAGCTCATCTACAATCTGGAACGCAGTCTTGGCTCCAATATCGCCTTCTACAAGAATATCTGTAAGCTCTTCATAAAAATCATCACTTATGGCCGACTTCTTCTTAAAAAGTGCTTTGAATTTTTCACCGAAACTCTTTTTCATTTATTACTCCATTGTATTTATTTCACTGTCTGTTGCTTCTGTTTCTTCAACTTCTTCTGGTTCAGGAACAGGCGGCGTATAGTCAAAATCAATTTTTGTTTTTTCGGGAAGAACACTGTTTGCAGCAGAAAAATAGCGGTACAGTTCATATACAAACCACGCTCCCGCAGCAACAGAAACTCCCGTACAAATAATTGCAGTTGTATTCCATGCTTTTGCTTCTTTATAAACTTCTTCGTATCTTCCCTGTGCCTTTAAATTACTTACACTTACAGAATCATTAAAAAGTTTTACATAACTTGAAAGTCTGCCCTGTGTAATAATTGTAGGAACAAGAGAGGTTACCAGAATACTGTATGAAAGATACATTCGCTTTCTATGCTTTTCTACATAGTCGCTGTGATTTAATGAATTAAGCTTTGCCGTATAAAGTACATCATCATATAGCTGTTCCTGCGGTATATAAAAGAAAGCAGAAGAATCGTCATCTGTAATAAACTGTCCAAGAACAGGATTATCATTAATTATGATTTTTGCAGTATTATCACTAAGAAGCTCGCCTTCATTTCCGTTTATCATGTACTTTCCAAAATCATTAAGCTTTGATTTTACATATATAGTTTTTTCTTCAAGCGGACTAAGCTCTACTTGAATATCATAAAATTTGTTGCCTTCAAAATAATAATTTGTTCCGGCGCTTTTATAACCTTCTGCAATAAACTGAATATGATGAACACCTGAATCTATAATAAAAGAATCTTCTATTGAGTTATAAAGAACATCGTCTATGTAGGTTTTGAATGTTGAAGAATCCTGCGGCTCAACAACATTTATTTGTATTGTTACCGGAATTGAATTTGTAATTACAGGTGCAAGCTGTCTTGCTATATTAAGAGCCATGTATTCTGTATCATCAAGGCTTCCGATTTCTGTAATTGTAGAAACAAGCTTTGCTCCGGGGAAAACATAAGTTTGAACTGTTAATGCAATGTATTCATCATAAGCAGTAATCTGACCTGTTATAAGACAGTTTATTTTTGCATTTACAACTTCTTTTTCAAAAGCCGCACTTTTTATTCCCTGTTCCGCTACCTGTTCAGAAGGAGTATATAAAGCAGAAATGTCGTTTTTATAAAGTGAAATTTTTTCACTTACCTGATTATCCCAGGCAATATCTGTCAGGGTCATCTGAGTTTTAAGATTATCAGAAAGCTTTTTCTTTATTTCGTTTACCTTTTTGTCTGCGTCTAAAAGCTTACGGTTTAATTCTGCCTGTGAATAGTTTTCAAGAACAAGACTGTCGCGTTTTCTTACCTCGCTCGAAAGCTGAAGAAAAAGAGAATTAGTTTCCTGACGAAGCTTGAACAGTTCCCTTGATTGAGTTTCTTCCATATTGATGTTGCGGTACATGTTGGAGCTGAGCTTTTCAAGGATTCTTGAAGGAAACATTACAGCCATGCCTTGAGAAACTGAGTCTGTCTGATTTCTTGTAAATGTAAATTTCTGAGCCGCAACAATCCATTCCGATTGTGCAGCTGCAGCAAAAATGCCTGAAGAGGAAAATAATAAAAATATCAGAGCAAGCTTAAACTTCCTCGTCATCATCTCCGGCCCCATCCATAGGCAGGCCCTTCCACTTTGCCACAAGGTAAGCGTTCATGAATTCATCAAGGTCGCCGTCCATTACTCCCTGAATGTTTCCAACGGAATGTTTTGTACGATGATCCTTAACCATAGTATAAGGACAGAAAACATAAGAACGAATCTGACTACCAAAAGAAATATCCTTTTTTTCGGCAGCAAATTTTGAATTTTCTTTTTCTTTCTGTTCCCTGTAATATTCGTAAAGTCGTGCCTTGAGCATATTCATACACGACTGTCGGTTCATAATCTGGCTTCGTTCACTCTGGCAGGCAACAACAATACCGGTAGGAATATGAGTAAAACGAACGGCAGAGTCTGTTTTGTTTACGTGCTGACCACCCTTTCCACCTGCACGGTATGTATCTACACGCAAATCTTCCGGTTTGATGTCTACTTCGATTGTGTCGTCCAATACAGGGTAAACATAAACAGAAGCAAAAGAAGTATGACGGCGTGCATTTGCATCAAAAGGACTTATTCGTACAAGTCGGTGGATTCCGTTTTCGCCCTTGAGGTAGCCGTATACAAAATCACCCGAAATCTGAATTGTGATATTTTTGATTCCGCCTTCTGCTTCAAGTTCATCCATAACTTCTGTTTTATAACCGTGACGTTCTGCCCAGCGAAGATACATTCGGCTAAGCATAAAGGCCCAGTCACAGGCTTCTGTTCCACCGGCTCCAGCATGAACTGTAAGGAACGCATCATTCTGGTCAACTTCACCACTAAGAAGGTTGAGGATATTTAATTTTTCGAATTTTTCTTTTGCCGCATCATACATTGACTGTACTTCGGCTTCATCATCTGCACTGCCCGATTCTTCTGCAAGCTCATACATTGCATCAAGATCATCCATTTCGGCAAGAAGTGCACGCCAGGGTTCAACACGGTTTTTAAGCTTACGAACCTGTGCCATAACCTTTTCTGCAGCCTCGTGGTCATCCCAAAAGCCGGGAGCTTCGGACTGCTTCATTTTTTCTGCAATCGATTTATCTATAGCGTCGGAGTCAAAGACGCCCCCAGACATTCATAATTTCTTCACGGAGTTGTTCTATTGGTATTTTTATCTCTTCTAACATATAGTTAGAATATCAGTTATGGGGGGAATTTTCAATATAATGGATTGCCACGGCGCTGCGCGCCTCGCAATGACGGGCTATTCAGGTATTGCGATTCTATCAAGCGTATAGTTCATCCAGATTTTTGTCTGCAGAGGATATACGTGGGCTACTTTTACAAAGCCCTTGGCTGCTTCTTCAAAGTCGCCGGTAAAGAAATAGGCTTCTGCAATATAGAAAAGTACCCGGTTACGAACACTTTCGCTTATATTAGTGCCGTTGAGTTTGTTCAAAAGCACAATTGCTTCTTCGTATTTTTCCTGAACAAAGGTGTTTTTAAGAACTTCGAACAGTAAAAAGTCGTCGCCGGAATCAGGGGAAATTAAATCTTCTTCAAAAAAGTATGGCTGAACCGGAGTGCGGTTTACTTTTGTAGTAGTACCTGAAAACTGAGAAGCTGTTGTTTTTGCAACTTCATCACTAATGAGTGTGTCGTTCTGACCTTGTCCTTCTACGTAATTAATAAAAGGAAGCGGTGTTTCGCGCATTGTACCGTCTGTATAAAGCTTTTCATCCGGCTTTTGTTTTGGTTCAATATCTTTTGGTTCTGGAGCTATAAGATGAACCCCTTCAACAGTAGAGTTCATTGAAACTAAAATCAAATCAAACGGACGGTCTGTATAAGCAATTACTGCATAAAAATAATCGTTGTAGTCGCCAACTTTATCTGTATAACCGCATGATTCTGGAGAAAGCTCTGCAAGGAACTCTGCACCTGCAAGCTGATTATAGGAAGAAATTGGTCTTGTGTCTCGGTAAATCAAAAGTTTTGTAATAGCCGGCTCGGGATTCTGAGGAAGTGTCCAGTAAATATTTATTCTGGTACCCTTTGCAGGAGCAGCCTGAATGTCTGTTACAATAGGTTTGTTCTGTGCATGGGCATATATGACTGTGAAAAATAAAAATAGTATTATTGAAATCTTCTTCATAAAAAGCCTCATTAAATAATAGTTTGCCACGCTTCGCTCGCAATGACGCTGCTAGTATATATTCCTTAACAAATCAAGGATTGAAGGACGCTCTACGGCATTTCGTATTTCGTCTACAAGTTCTTCACCCTTTACTTCATTCTTAACAACAGCATTACCCTTTTCGTCTGCAGCAGGAACGTTGTCTACGGCATTTCCGTTGGCATCGTTATTTGCATTCTGTGCAGGCAGAGAAACAAGCACAAGCTCGTCGTCTATATTTATTTTATCATAAAATCCGTGATTTTCTATAGTTCCTTCAGAAATTTCTTCACCGGCAGTTGTAATTGTAATTGTACCAAGAACATCGGCATCGCGGTAATAAAGACCAACTCCTGAATCTGCTGTACGAATCTGTCCTTTCTTAATAATCTTAAGCTGTGCATCTTTTACAATATTTTCTGCTTTACCCAAATCTACAAGAACTGTTTTGCCGTTACGGTTAAGAATCTTTCCGCGTACTGTAAGCTTTTCCAGAACTGAATTACGGAAGCGGCGCAATACTGTAGAAAAGCGGTTGTTTCCTGTGCAGTAGAATGAGTTTTTAGAAATCTCAAGTCCTGTACGGCCGGAATACATTGTACTCGAAAGAGTCATATCGTTTTCGCCTTCGCTTAGAGAAAGGATGATAAAATAATCAAATCCACCGGCGCGTGAATTCTTAAAGGCTTCACCATAACCGCTTACAGGAGTAACCTGAGTTTTTACGCTTGTAATTGCAACACCACTGAATATGTCTGCAGCAGCATTTGCAACAAGACGGTTTGTATCTGCATGAATAAATGTTGAATTATTGTCTTCATAGAACACTGCAATGTTCCAGCGTGTTTTGTCCAGATAGAATGGATCAACATTCCATTTTTTACCAAGTGTATCAGAAAGCAGATATTCAAAAGCTTCTATTTTATCATTAAGCTCTGTCTGCTGTTTTTTACTAAGATTTGCAAGCTGTTCTTCGTTGTTTTCTTTTATAAACTTAAGCTGCTCCAGGTACAGCTCATGCATTCCGTTAATTTCAAGAATCTCTGCATAAGCCATGCGGGCTTCATAGTTCATAGGGTCAAGCAAAAGTGCACGCTGATATTCATAAACAGCCCCGGAACCATCGTAACGTGAAGCATACTGTTTTGCATTTGCAATATGATACTGTGCATAATAGCTGCGGCGGTTATCTTCGAGACTCAGTGTATTACGGATTTCATTTTCCATAGCACTGCGCATAATTTCATCCTGAGGATTAATCTGAAGACCAGCTGTCCATGTTTCAATTGCAGAAGAAACGTTTCCAAGCTTGCACTGAGCAACACCCTTTATAAACCAGGCATTTGTATTTTTGCGGTTGCGGCTTATAAGATAGTCGCTTATATCAATTACCTCTTTATATCGTGACTGCTTGTACAAAATTGTAGAAAGCATGTCGTAAGCTTTGTCGTAACTGCTGTTTACTTCTACTGCAATTCGGGCCTGCTTTTCGGCAGTAACATAATCACCCTTCATTGAATAAATTACAGAAGCAAGATAATGAACTTCAGGCTCTCCTGAATAATAAGCAAGTGCCTGACGAAGATATGTTTCTGCTGCTTCTGACTGACCGCGTTCTGCATTTACAAGTGCAAGCGAAAGCAATGCCTTTCTGTTTGTGTTCTGGCGTTTAAGTGCTTCCATATACTGGTTCTGTGCACCGGAAAAACGTCCTTCATAAAGTTCAATTTCTGCAAGACCAAAGTGTGCGTCTATATCGTTCGGATATTTTTTAAGGATATTATTAAAGATGTTTCGTCCGTCATCAATTCGTCCAAGCGAAACATAAACCATTCCCTTAAGGTTTTGAATTTGAAGATTATTCTTTTCGTATTTTTCTGCACTTTCAAGATACTGAAGCGCAAGGTCAAATTCGCCAAGCTTATAAGAACATTCTGCAAGCTTATACCATGCATCTGTAAAAGCCGGATTTTCTACCGTTACTTCAAGATAATACTGCGAAGCTTCATAGTAGCTTTCGTTAGTCTGAGCTTTTATTCCCTGGTTATACTTTTCAAGAACAGCAGCAGAACTACCGGCTCCAAAAAGTGAGTGGTAAGCAAAGAGACATACAGCAAAAACTACAATTCTTTTATTCTTCATCATCTTTTTTGTTTTCATTGTTTCTTATTACCTTGATAACGTTTATTCTATGCCCCTCCATGTCCTGAACTATAAAGTCATAGTTGTTCCATGAAGATTTTTCATATTTTACAGGAACCTTTCCGAACAAATCAAATACAAAGCCGCCGAGTGAGTCAAAATCTTCGTTCGGGAAGTCTGCGTTTATTGTTTCATTCAAATCATCTAAGTCTACGCGTGCATCACAAAGCCATACGTTTTCATTAATTGTAATAATGTCTTCGCGTTCCTTATCAAACTCATCCTGAATGTCGCCTACAATTTCTTCAATAATATCTTCCATTGTAACGATTCCAGAGATTCCGCCGTATTCATCAATTGCCATTGCAATATGAAGGTGATGGCGCTTGAACTCGCGGAGCAATGAGTCTATTCGTTTGCTTTCTGGTACAAAATAGGGCTTACGGATAATTTTAAGCAAATCTACAGCCTGATTTTCTGCAAAGGTTTTAAGAAGATCCTTTACATAAAGCACGCCTACAACATTGTCTATAGAATCTGTGTATACAGGGAAACGCGAATGACCGCTTGCAATGATTTTTGTTACAAGCTCATCCTTTGGTGTGTCAGAAGAAATAAAATCTACGTCGATTCGTGGAACCATAACCTCTTTTACAGAAGTAATAGAAAGGTCCTCTACCCCCTGAATCATATCTTTTTTTTCTTCGTTGAGGATTTTCTGTTCTATAATGTCATTTTCATCTGCGTTCTTTGCAGCATTCTTTTTTTTGTGTCCAAACAAACTCATTTTATAATAATTTCATCCTTTAATTTTTCAAGTATATTTTCCTGCAGAACAAGCATTTCGCATTCTGGAGCAACTCCTGCCTGAATATGCTCTTCGCCATGGTCCATTCCGTTTAAGTGAAGAAGTCCATGAACAAGCAGCCGCTTTAGTTCTGCATTTGTATCTTCATTAAAATATTCGGCATTTACAGGTAAGGTGTCAAGACTGATTGCTATATCGCCTACACATTTCCATTTGCCTTCTTCGTCTTCATATTCTTCATCGTTTTCAAAAGATAAAACATCTGTAGGTGCATCTATGTTACGGTATGACTTATTAAGTTCCTGCATATATTCATCGTTACAGAACAGTACGCTTATTTCTTCACCATCAAAGTTAAGTGAGCCGGCTGCAGTTTGAATAAAGCCTTGTACAGCATCAAGCCATTCTGGTTCGCGTATCCCCTCCTGTACCGAAACAAAAATCCTATTTGCCATTCTTTTCTGCCACCTTCTTCTTTTCAACCGGTTTTGCAGGCTCTGGAGCTTCTGGTTTTTTTTCTGCATCAGGGTCCTGCTGGTCCGGATATTCAATACGGCTATGATAGAAGCCCGCAAGAATCTGAACAAAGGACTCTTTTATTTTTGTAAGGTCACGATATGTAAGTTCACAGTAATCAAGCTGATGTGCTTCGATTTTTGCATTTATCAAAGTTGTAATAAAAGTTTCAAGACGAGGAATAGAAGGATTTTTAAGAGTATGACAGGCAGCCTCAATAGTATCTGCAAGCATTACAACACCGCTTTCCTTTGATGTAGGAGGCTTTCCAGGGTAAGCAAAATCTTCTGGTGAAAGTGTCGGATCCTTTTCTTTTGCTTCATTATAAAAATACTGAATTACACTGTTTCCGTGATGCTCAGAAATTACATCAATAATAACCTGCGGCAAATGCATCTGGCGTGCTTTTTCAACACCCTTCTTAACATGACTCTTAATGATTGTTGTATAAAGGTTTGGATTAATGTCGTTTTTACGTTCGGCCTCGCCCTGCTGATTTTCTACAAAGTATTCGCTCTGATCAATCTTACCAATGTCGTGATAGTAACCGCCGACTCGTGCAATAAGAGGATTAGCTCCAATTTCGCGGCAGGCAAATTCAGCAAGCTGAGAAACCATCATAGAATGCTGGTAAGTACCGCTTGCTGTAATACACATTTTCTTAAGAAGCGCTGCATTTGTATCACTTAAATCCATAAGACGGAAAACAGATGCAGTATTGAGCATGTATTCAAGCGGTGTTAAAAGTCCTAAAGTCAAAATACCGGAAAGGAATCCGTTACAAAGAATACCAATGAAAAGCTTTGCATTTGAAATAAATGTTTCATTAAAGATAACAATCAAAAGTACAAAGAAAACAAGGTCAGATAAAGCAAGAATGATTGCCGCAAACACAAGATCAATTCGTCGTTCAACCTTGCGGACAATTGCTACAGAACACAAAGAAGTTGCAAGTGTATAAAGGAACGGAACAATATCCCAGTTGCCCGAGCCAAGTACTGCAAAAGCCATTACAAAAGAAAAAAGAACTGCAGAACTTTGCCCGTAAAGGATTGTGATAATCATTGCAAAAAGGCCCGCAGGAATAATTATACAAAGCGCATATGGCGAAGAACAGAACGGAAGTTTTGGCCCGAATGAAGCTGCAAAGAAAAGTATTAAAAGGAATATTACCTGAAGCAGCGGCTCCTGAAGTTTAACCTTCCGGCCAAACGGCAAGAGCGAAAACAAAAGATAATACATTATAGAAATCATCAGAAGATAAAGCAGCTTATTTGCAAAAGCCCTGTAGTCAATGTAAAGCGGAGACGCAATCATTTTCTTAAGCTTTGCGTAGGCTTCTTCTGTAATTTCAAAACCCTTGCGGATAATCTTTTCACCGGCAACAATTGTTACAGGATTTGCGTCATCTGCAGGAATAGTTTTTTCGGCAATAATTGTTCTGTCCGAAATCTGGCCTATTTCAAAATCTTCTATAGAGAAGCTTGCTACAGTTTCGCTGGTTGTAATTTTTGCAAATACAAGAGCCGAAATTGCAATGTAACCAATTAAAAGTAAAAGCAGAAACGGATATTTTGTTTTTATATACTGTCCACACGAAGAAAAGAAAACCGAAACCGGATTCTTTTTTTCGCCATTCTTATTGTTCTTCTGTTTGTTTTTCATGTTCATAAGCCCTTACAATTTTTTTAACAAGACGATTCCTTACAACATCTTCTGCTGTAAGTTCCATAAAGCCTATATCTTCTATTTTATACAAAATACTAATTGAATGCACCAGTCCCGAAACCTGTTTCTTAGGAAGATCAACCTGAGTAGTATCTCCGGTAATAAAAACCTTTGAATTTTCACCCATGCGTGTAAGGAACATTTTCATTTGCGAAACCGTTGTGTTCTGTGCTTCATCAAGGATTATAACCGCGTTATTCAGAGTGCGTCCCCTCATATATGCAAGAGGCGCAGTTTCTATTATACCTGCTTCTGTAAGCTTTCGTACAGTTTCAACACCAACAATTGTTTCCATTGCATCACGAAGCGGTCGCAAATAAGGATTAATTTTTTGTTCAAGGTCTCCCGGTAAAAATCCAAGACTTTCTCCTGCTTCTACAACAGGACGGGTTATAATGAGTTTATTTTTTTTGTGCGATAATACAAGCTTAAGAGCTTCTGCCACAGCAAGAAAAGTTTTACCACTACCCGCACTTCCTGTACAAAAAACCATATCTTTTGTTTGAAGAAGATTAATATATTCTGCCTGATGTTGTGTTCGCGGGTAGATTTTTTTTATTGCTCCGGGAACTGTAATAGACATTTCATCGGCATTTACTTTTTTCTGTGTATTAAGTACAGAAACAACAACATCTTCGCTGTTCATGCCGCCGTCATTTATTTCATCTACAATACGGTCAATTATAAACTGGAATTTTTCGCAGGTTTCTTTATCATCAGAAGGTATAGAAAGCTCATTCCCCCTTGTAAAAACAGAAACCCCTAAACTTTCTTCTATGAGTCGTAAATTGCTGTCATTAGTTCCACACACGCAAGAAATAATATCATTATCAGGAACTACAATTGTATATTCGCTCAAAAAATCCTCTATATTTATATTTTAATGTGCAAAAACATTAATTGCAAGTTATTTCAAGACCCACAAGGCTTCGTCATTTGCTTCATTGTATTCATGTGTTAAGTTAGTTTTAATGCTCTGCATTGGATTCCATACAATACCAATTGAAACATAAGGGTCATAAACATATTTAGAAACATTATTAATCTTCACTATTTTTGGTTCAAACTTAACAGTCATCTTAAAATCCCAGTCGTGAAGTTCATGGGTAAATGTCATATTAAGCGATTTTAACTTAAAGCCCGAAGCCTTTCTGTTTTCATTAAAGGCTCCATCTTCGAAACACCAGCCGTTTACACCATATAATCCGGTTGACTGGAAAAGATCTGCAAATATTCTTGAGACAAAATTGTCTCCATAATAAGAATCAGATGCATATTTACCAGAATCTTTGAAGTACCAGTATATTGTAGAATTTCTTATAGTTGCAGAGAAAGTAAGCTTCATAAATTCATTAATATTAAAAGTGAGTGACGGCAAAACCTGGAAATAACTGTTTGTAGGCTTAATAAAATCATAATTGATATTTGTAGAAAGTCCCGGAGTCCAGTTTATTCTGTTATACCATGCATAATGAGTTTTATTGGGAAGTATATATGAAAGTGAAGCTGTAGTTGGAGTAAATTCTTTTTCACTTCGCTGAATATAACCTTTTTCGCCGTTTTCATTTGGTGTGTCTATATACAAATCATATTTATATGTATAAGAACTTGTGAATGAAATTGAAAGCTGTTTATAAGAAAGAGTAAGCCTGAGATTTTCGGGATACTTATCTTTTTTGTCTGTATTGTCATTGTAAACATAACTGAATGATTCAGAAAATTTTAATATTGAATTAAAAAGATTTACATTAAGCGACTGCTGCAAAGGATTATACTGCAAGGTTGAATCATCCTTGCTCTTTTCATAAACTCCTGTACCAAGGCTAAAGGTGACATATGGGAAAACAAGATTTAAATTACCTGTATATTTTGCTGTTAAAGGTTTAAGCGTAGAAGAAAAAGTAAATGTCTGTTTAAACTTTGAATCAAGTTCTTTCATTCCAAGTGTAAGACTGATTGAGTTTGCAGTAACACTTTCAGGATCTGTAAAATCGAGCCACTGAGTTTCCCACTGAGGATTATCTGCATTGCCTGTAAACTTTCTTCTGAAAATTTTTATTGTATTATTCCAGGTAATTCCTGTTTCAGAAAAAGTTGGAATATATGTAAACGGCATAAAAGTGATTGAGTTTGTATTTACAAGATTTCTTACCTGCGCAGAATAATCTGTTTTTTTCAAATCTTTTGCTTTTGCATCTGTATAACCGTCTGTATTAGGATGTCCCTGCCATACTGGATCAAACGACAAAGCATTTCTCATTGTAAAAAAGTTTCCGCCGTAACCTAAAACGCTTGTTAAAGAAACAGGAGCTTTTATAGTGTACATTGAAGACTGAATTTTATCCCATTTAAAATCTTCCGGTGTATTTAAATATGTCTGTGTACTGTTTTCTTTTTCTTTTGGATTATAAAAAATCTGAGTTTTGAGATTTGAATTAAAAGTGTAATCAAGCTTATAAGATAGTCCTGCGATTTTTGCAACAGAAGTAGATGGATTATTTAATTCCGGCAGAACAGGTTCTGGAAGTTTTGGAGTTTCGTTTTCTTCTTCAGGTTCTTCTTTTTTTTCATTGTCAGTCTGTTCAGTTTTAAATTCATCAGGCTTATTGAGTTCAACAGGATATTTGATTTTCTGCGAATTTGATGATGTTTTGTTTTGAGGCCACTGGAACAAGGTTCCGTTTAAGCTTACAGAAAAATCGGCAGGAGTGACCTGGCTTGGGTAATAGAAGGAACGTTCCGGAGTATAATTTTTCCATTCGCTGTCTTTCTGGTATCGTGAATCCTGAATAAGAATAGAATCTGCTTTTTGAAGACTTTCAATATATATAGAAGAATTCAATTTTAATGAAACTGTATTTATATAAGGTTTTACAACTGCAGGAAGTGTTGGAGAATAAGAAGATTCAAGCTGCCATACAAGCTTACCTACCTGTGAAGTTGAAACCTGCTGATTATTCAGTTGGTCACTATTGCTTAAATCTATAAGATATGAAATCCAGTCCATTGATTCTTCGCGTGAATTAAAATCACCTTGAAAATACGGGTCTGAATAAACAGGAAGCGAAACCTTAAGAGTAAAAGGCTTTGAAAGAATAAAATTAAGATTTGCTCCATAACGGAACGGAAGCTTAAGACCTAAAAAGTTTGATTTATCATAATACATGTTTCCAGAGCGGGACAAAGCTGAATAGTCAAAACCGTTTTGAAATACAGTATTACTAAAACCTAAAAGCACATTGTAATTCAGGCTTGTAATATACTCGCGGGATGGCCTTAGGTTTGCTTCTACTCCAACCATTCCACCAAGATTTGCATACCAGTCTGCAAGAACTTTTACATAAGTTGAAGTGTCGCCTTTATAACTTTCATCAAGATTATGAAGCATGAGTCCCTGGCGTTCCTGTTGTTTAAGTTCTGTTGGCTTCATAAAATTGTAAACAGCCTTTAGCGATTCTTCTGTTGAAGATTCTGTAGAAGTTGTAGAAGAAGATGATGATGATGAATTATTTGAATTATTGCTGTTCAGAGGTTTGCGGCCTTTTAAGTACAAGGTTGTCTGAACATATTTTCCTTCGCGAATCTTTGAACCAAAAACAGGATTATAGATAAGCTCATCTTTCGGGTAGTAAAAAACTGGGAAATACATTACAGGAACAGGGCCTACATAAAGCAGCGCATTCAAAAAGGCAAACTCGCCACCCGGAAGAAGCCAGGTTCTTGAAGCATCTATGTGCCAGTGAGGATCTTCTGCATCGCAAAAAGTCAGACTTGAGTTTTTAAAAGCAATTGTATTGTTTTCGCTTTTACCGAATATGTCAGAAAAAACAATGAGCGTAGAGCCCGAAGGAAGATTAAGTGCATCGCTTTTTGTCTGAATTACACGGCCGTCGTCAAAAATACCTTCGAGCGTAGAAGTATTCATAAGAAGCGATGTAGCAGTTGTTGTTTCGCCACCGGCAGAAGAACTTTTTGTTAAGATTTCTACGCCACCTTCGGCATAAAGCATTTCGGTTTTGCGGTCATAAGTAATTTTGTCTGCTTTGATTTCTGAAACAGTAGAGCCCTTTGCAACAGAAATTTCAACATTACCTTCTAAGACAATTGTATCCTGCCCTTCATCTTCGTCTGAACTATTTTTCTTGCTTTTTTCATAAGTTGTCTGACGGGCATTTTTTATAGTTATAGTTGTTGTTTCTGTTTCCTGAGCGTAAAGAGATGTCAGGCTTGCAAGGAGAAAAATAAAGATTATGAGGCCCTTCGACCGCAATTTCACTTACTTCTTTCCTCCCAAATCCTGCAAAAATGCGGCGGTGTGACTTTTCTTGCACTTGGCAACTTCTTCAGGGGTTCCGCAGGTTACTAAGGTTCCGCCCTTGTTACCACCTTCCGGTCCTAAGTCTATTATATAATCACACTGCTTTATTACGTCAAGGTTGTGTTCAATCATTACAACAGTGTTGCCGTTATCTACAAGTCGCTGGATTACAGCCATAAGCTGCTTTACGTCTGCAAAATGAAGACCTGTTGTTGGTTCGTCTAAGATGTAGAGAGTTTTACTTGTTGCAGGGCGTGCAAGCTCGTTAGCAAGTTTAACACGCTGAGCTTCACCGCCACTAAGTGTGAGCGCATTCTGTCCAAGCTGAATATAGCCAAGGCCGACTGACTGGAGCGTTGCAATCTTTCTATATATATGAGGAATGCTCTGGAAAAAGTCGCAGGCTTCGTCAATGGACATGTTGAGTACGTCGTTGATGCTCTTGCCCTTGTATTCTACTTCCAGGGTTTCGTGATTAAAGCGTTTTCCGCCACAGACTTCACACTGAATATATACATCTGGGAGGAAGTTCATTTCGATTACAATTTCACCCGCACCCTGACAGTTTTCACAGCGGCCGCCTTTTACGTTAAAGCTGAATCGTCCCTTCTGGTAGCCGCGGGCTTTCGACTCAGGCAGGCTTGCAAAAAGGTCACGGATTGCGTCAAAAACTCCAACATAAGTTGCAGGGTTACTGCGAGGAGAACGACCAATTGGAGACTGGTCAATGTTAATTACTTTATCTACGCCGTCAATTCCTTCTACGCTGTCGCAGGCACCTACCGGGTAGTTTGTGCGCATAATTTTATTGCTAACAGCCGGGTATAGAATGTCGCTCATAAGGGTGGACTTTCCGCTGCCGCTGACGCCTGTGATACATGTGAAGGTCCCAAGCGGGATTTGAACGGTTACATCTTTGAGGTTGTGCTCGCGGGCGCCGTTTATCTTAATGATCTTACCGTTTCCAGGGCGGCGTTTTGCTGGGAGGTCCATTCGCAAAGTTCCGGCAAGGTATTGTCCTGTAAGGCTTTCTTTTACTTTGGCGACTTCATCAGGGGTTCCGGCTGCGACAACTCTACCACCGTTTACTCCGGCTCCAGGTCCAAGATCTATAAGGTAATCTGCAGTGCGCAGGGTTTGTTCATCGTGTTCTACTACAATTACAGTGTTTCCGTTGTCGCGAAGGTTGAGCAAGGTGTCTATGAGGCGCTGGTTATCACGCTGGTGGAGTCCAATACTTGGTTCATCCAGAATATACATAACACCGCAAAGTGCAGAACCAATCTGAGTTGCAAGACGGATACGCTGAGCCTCCCCTCCACTTAAAGTTTCTGCAGCACGTTCCATAGTAAGATATTCAAGACCAACATCACGAAGGAATCGGAGGCGTGCTTTGATTTCCTTAAGAATCTGAGTAGCAATCTGAGCTTCACTTTCAGTCAGATCAAGGTTATCAAAAAAGTCGATGGACTCTGCAACAGACATTTTACAAAGTTCAAAAATATTTTTACCGCTTACAGTTACACCAAGAGCTTCCGGTCGCAGACGCATACCATGACAGGCAGAACATTCATGAATAGCCATGAACTTTTCTTCAATGTTTGTGCGCATTGCCTCACTCCAGGCCTCGCGGTGACGGCGTGTCATTTCCTTTACAACACCAATCCAAGGACGGTTATATTCAGAATAACCTTCCCCGCTCTGCTTCTGGTAAATCCAGTGAAGCTTTTTAGTATCAGAGCCGTTCCACATAAAATCAAACTGCTCAGGTGTAAGCTGGTCTAGAGGTGTGTCCAAAGTAAAGCCGGCTGCTTCTGAAACTGCGGTAAAAATACTCCTGTTCCATTCAGAAGTCGGTGTGAAAAACGGAAGGCCGCCCTCGTTAAAACTCAGCGACTTATCCGGGAGAATCTTATCAAAATCCCATTCCATTTTTTCACCAAGGCCCGTACATTCAGGACAGGCACCAAAAGGATTATTGAAAGAGAAAAGACGTGGTTGCAAATCAGGAATAGAAATACCACAGTCAGGACACGCATTCTTCTGGCTGAAGAAAACCTCAGTTGTTTTGTCGTCGTCCGGATCCTGGCGGGTAACAATTACAATTCCGTTAGCATTCTTAAGCGTAATTTCAATAGAGTCAGCAAGGCGTGAACGAACATCATCAGATTTTTTAATACGGTCTACAACAATTTCTATGGTATGTTTTTTCTGTTTATCAAGCTTAATGGAATCTTCAAGCTCTGCCATTACGCCGTCAATTCGCGCACGCACAAAGCCCGATTTTTTAGCATCTTCAATTATCTTTGTATGCTCACCTTTTTTACCACGGATAACAGGAGCAAGCACCTGCATCTTAGTCCCTTCCGGCCAGCCCATGATAGTATCAATAATCTGGTCAACAGACTGCTCCCGAATCTCCCTCCCGCACTGAGGACAATGAGCATGTCCTGTTCTCGCAAAAAGCAGACGATAAAAATCATAAATCTCGGTAATAGTCCCAACAGTAGAACGAGGATTTTTATTAGTAGATTTCTGTTCAATAGAAATAGCAGGAGAAAGCCCTTCAATCAGGTCAACATCAGGCTTGTCCATTCGCCCCAGAAACTGGCGGGCATACGACGACAGACTTTCCATATAGCGTCGCTGGCCTTCTGCAAAAAGAGTATCAAATGCAAGTGAAGATTTTCCAGAACCGCTGAGCCCCGAAATTACAACGAGTTTATTTCTTGGTAAAGTAACATCTATATTCTTAAGGTTATGCTCCCGCGCACCTCTTATTACAATTTTTTCTTCTGCCATAATTAATCTATTATAGCGTATTTTAAAGTTTAACTAAAGGGGAAAGCATAGACCTGATTCTTAGGTGCCTTTTTTTTATTTTCACTTACCCCTAGTTTTATTGTTGAACAAACTCAAGCGACTTTTCTTCGAGAAGTTTAAAATTGCAACATCGTTTTGCTAAAGATGAATCAGGCATCTGTAAACATTTTTCGTATAGCTTTTGAGCTTTGCTTTGTAATAACTCTGAAACTTCATCTATTAACGCTTTTTCTTTTTGCAATAAATAAATGTAATTCGTTCTTTCCTTATCATCCTTAAAATAACGATAATTTGAAATTTTATCATATTTAAGTTGGGTTATACATGAATCAGGAACAGGTATCATATTATTAATGTTTAATACCGCATATAAGTAGTTAGTAGTTTTGTCCTGCAGTTTATGAAAGTCTAAACTATTTGACATTCGTTCATGTTTCGATTTGGCAGAAGAAATTGGTACATAATATTTGAATTTACCAATAGTTAGAATTGTTCCAACATGAATTTTCAGTTTGTCATCATAATTGACAAAACCAACAGTTTTATCAAATTGTAATAGAAAGCGTACATACTCTTTATTGACAATGTACCAATTCAAATCTCTCCTCCAAAAAAATAAGGATGGAACATATGTCCATCCTTGCTTATAAACGATTGTTTTAAACGGACAATCTAACCGCTTTTAAACGGAAGTTTTTTATTGGACTTCCTAACCGCTAAGTAAAAATATAAGGCCAAAACTTCAAAATGTCAAGAAATCAAATCGAAATACTTTTAAATCGTTTTGAACTACTCCACCCCATACTTCCCACTTAGCGCCAGCATAGCAAACATATAAAGACAGTTATCATAGTAGCGGCGTTCACCCATGCGAAGCGGTGTATCCCAGAATCGTCGCACTATCTTTTCCGCAGCATCAGCCGCAGCAGAAGAACATGCCATAGTAGTCTGCGCAAGCGTTGCTAAAAGTCCAACTGGATGCAGCGCTTTTTCTTCAGTTCCATCTGGCAATAACACAGGACTTCCATCAATGTGATATTTTATATAATCAGCAGGATCAATATCTGCAAAAAAGTTCACAAGATTATCTGCAATCTTTTCAAACGCAGGAGTATGACCGTGCCAAAGCGAGTCCAAACCAATATTGGCACCAGTGCGATAAGCGTCGCTGTAAAAATCTCCGTGCTCTGGCGGCGGGCCGAATGGATTTGGTGTACCATCAAAATTACCATACTCAGGATTCATACCGGTAACCGGATGGCACGCCTTTGCAAGATACTCGCGGCTGGCATTCTCGGCTCTCTTCCAAAAATCTCTGTCTTCTTCATCTGCCCACATGACAAAATAATGATAAAAATGCATTAGATGATAAGAAGGATCTGTAAAAGGACAAGCAGGCACAAAAAGCACATATGCGTTTTCTGCATTCCACATCGGGAACTTATGATGAACACAGGTATGTAAAATCCGACGAGCCCAAGCAGTATAATTGTAAATACTATCCCCTTCTGCGTCACCCCACTTGCGGCCGGCCAAAAAGAGAGCCATTGCAAAAAATTCTTCACCATCCGGAGCAGGTCCCCAGGCATTCTTCTTGCCATCAGGGCCTACAGACCAGGCAAAATATCCGGCCATAGGGCCTTCAGTCATGTACATAAAATCTACTGCAAACTTCCACATTCGGTCAAAAATGTCTTTGCGGTCGTTCATGACGCACATCATCATGCCGTAAGACATTCCTTCTGTGCGGGCGTCGCAGTTTCCGGTATCCATAAAATAACCTGTGTCGCCGATTCCTTCAAAATAAAAGCGGGACCATGGTTTTTCAAAAATTTCTGTAAAAGTGTCTGCGACGCGCTTGTCAATTTCGGCTGCGCTGTAGCCGTATTTTAAAAATGTATTTTCCATGAGATTATTTTGACATAAAAGAGAGTATTTGACTATTACAAAACTGTAAACTTATTGAATAATTATTGAGAAGAAAACCTTGAAAGGAAAAGCTTAGTCCTTTCCTGCTTTGGATTTTCTATAACCTCACCTGCATTTCCTTCTTCTACAATAACTCCACCATCCATAAAGATTATATGGGTAGAAATATCGCGGGCAAAGGCCATTTCGTGGGTTACTACAACCATTGTCATTTTTTCGGCGGCGAGTTCTTTTATAACTGCAAGGATTTCGCCGGTAAGCTCCGGGTCAAGCGCACTTGTAGGCTCATCAAAAAGCAGAACCTGAGGCTTAAGTGCAAGGGCACGAGCAATAGAAACTCGCTGCTGCTGACCACCACTAAGCTGGCATGGGTATGAGTCTGCTTTTTCTGCAAGCCCCATTCGCTCAAGCAAGGTCATGGCTGTCTGGGCTGCCTCTTCCTTTGACTTTTTGAGTACCTTAAGCTGAGGCTGCATTACATTCTGCAAAACTGAATAATGCGGGAAAAGATTGAAGTTTTGAAAAACAAGGCCGCTCTGTAAAATAATATTGTGGCGCTGCTCCTTGTTGCAATACTGCCCCTTCTCTACCAGAGTCTGTCCACAAATAGTAATCGTACCGTCAGTAACATCTTCAAGCTGTGAGATACATCGCAGAATTGTAGATTTTCCGGAACCACTAGGACCGATTATACTGAGCACCTGGCCCTTTTCCACAGTAAAAGAAATGTCTTTTATAACATCAAGAGTACCAAATGATTTTTTTAAGTTCTGGACTTTTATTATTTCTTCCATATTCCTCTTATGCAAGTGGATTGCTTCGTCCTTCGGACTCGCAATGACGAAAAAACTTTATGTCATTGCGAGGAGCGCAGCGACGAAGCAATCCACTTTTAATTATAATAACTCAACTTCTTTTCCAACTGTCTGAAGACAACAGACACTACCCAATTCATAAAGAAGTAAAAAACTCCGGCAATAAACAAAGGCCAGAAAGAGAACAAGGCTCCCTGTCTTTCCTTTGCAATCATCAAAAGTTCGGCAACACCAATTACCGAAACAAGTGCTGTATCTTTTACAAGAGTAATAACTTCGTTGCCCATGGCAGGAACAATTCTTTTAATTACCTGCGGCAATATAATAGTAAAAAATGTCTGACCACGAGTGTAGCCAAGAACCTTACATGCTTCATACTGACCCTTAGGAATAGACTCAATTCCGCCGCGATAGATTTCTGCAAAGTAAGCTGCGTAGTTTATGCTCAAGGCAATTATAGCAGCCGCAAAACGATTCCAGCGGAACGATACATCATAGCCGATATCATTGAGCCATCGGATAAAAAGTCCCGGTCCAAAATATACAACCAGCAGCTGAAGCATAAGAGGTGTACCACGGATGACCAGAAGAAATACATTTGTAATAAAAGATAAAACCTTGTTTTTTGACATTCTTCCCATTGTAATTGGCATTGCAAGAGGAATTGCAAAAAGCAGAGTCAAAAAGAAAACTTCGAGTGACACACAAGAACCCTTGAGCATCACCAGAATCATTTTAACGTATCGTTCCGAAATCAAAGTCTGGGCCCCAAAACTTTATTTAGCAATTACAGAAATGTCTGAACCAAACCATTTAGCAGAAATTCTAGCAACAGTTCCGTCACCAGCCATTTCTTTAAGGATTCTTTCTACTTCGTCGCGAAGCTCCGGTTCCTTCTTTCTAAAGCCGATTCCATACTCTTCGTTAGCAAGTGCCTGCTTTACAATAGCAAATGGTTCGCCAGTCTGTGCAATAGAATAATTTGCAACAACGCTGTCCATTACAACACCGTCAACGCCGCCAACCTTAAGATCGTTCAAAGCTGTGATATTTTCCTTGAAAGAAACTGTGTCTCCCAAAGATTTTTTGAAATCGGGATTATCATCAATTGCTTCCTGAGCACTTGAACCGCTCTGGAAACCTACAGTCTTACCCTTCATATCTGCAAGAGACTTGATTCCGTCCTTCTGGCGAACAACAAGTACCTGTTCATTATCAAGGTAAGCAAAAGTCATAGACAAAGCATTTTTTCTGTCTTCTGTGATTGTAAAGCCGTTCCAGATACAGTCAATCTTACCTGTTTCAAGCTCCATTTCCTTTGCATCCCAGTCGATTGGCTGAGCCTTAAACTCTACGCCAAGACGCTTTGCAACTTCTTTTGCAAGATCAATATCGTAACCTACAATTTCGTTATTATCATCTCTAAAGCCTAATGGTGGGAACGAATCATCAAGACCAAGAACAAACACTCCACGGGCATTAAGAGCCTCTACAGCATTTCCAGCTTTTGCGTTCTTTTTAGAACAACCAGTAAAAATCAAAGCACCAAGCAGTGCCGCAAATAAAAATATTCTGCATTTTTTCATATTAAAAGTACTCCTTTATAAACCCATTTTTCGGGTTTCTTCTATTAATTATATTTTTAATCTTTTTTTATGCAATAGGATATTATTTAAAAATCCTTCTAATTGACACTCCTCATTTATTTAATTATTATTTCTATTAATAGAAACAAGAGGTAAATATGATTTTAAAAATCGCAATGCTTTTAATCTTCTTTGCCATAATGATTTTTGTAGGAGTTTATTCCCGCAGACAGGCAAAGGATGTAAACGGATTTGTTCTTGGCGGACGCAACGTTGGTCCATGGCTCACAGCCTTTGCATACGGAACATCTTATTTTTCTGCCGTAGTATTTATTGGATACGCCGGACAGTTTGGCTGGAAGTACGGAATTTCTTCCACCTGGATCGGACTTGGAAATGCCTTCCTTGGCTCTCTGCTTGCCTGGGTTGTAATGGGACGCCGCACCCGAGTAATGACCCATCATCTGGATGCAAAAACAATGCCGGATTACTTTGGTAAGCGCTACGACAGCAAATCCCTTAGAATTGCCGCCGCTGCCATTGCCTTTGTTTTTCTTATTCCTTATACAGCATCTTTGTACAAGGGACTTTCTACCCTTTTTGGACTTGCCTTTGACATTGACTACAAATGGTGTGTAATAGGCATGGCTCTTCTTACAGCAGTTTATGTAATCCTGGGCGGTTACATGGCAACAGCTATCAACGACTTTATTCAGGGCCTCATTATGCTCGGCGGTATTATTGCCGTTATTGCAGCAGTTATAAATGGACAGGGTGGTTTCTTATCTGCCCTCGACAAGCTTTCAAAAATCCCTGGTGACCCTACCGTTGCAGCCCCTGCCCTTAAAGACATGAACGGAATGTTTGCATCCTTCTTTGGACCAGACCCGCTCAACCTTCTTGGAGTAATCATCCTTACTTCTCTTGGAACCTGGGGCCTCCCACAGATGGTTGGTAAGTTCTATTCAATCAAGTCAGAAAAAGCAGTAAAAACCGGAACTGTAGTTTCTACTATTTTTGCAGTTGTAATTGCCGGCGGCTGTTACTTCCTCGGCGGCTTTGGACGTCTTTTTGATTTCCCTGCCATTCACGGAGCAAAGGGAATTGTTTACGATAACATTGTTCCACAGATGCTTTCTACCCTGCCTGATATTCTGATTGGTATTGTAGTTGTACTCGTACTTTCTGCTTCTATGTCTACCTTGTCGTCTCTGGTTTTGACTTCAAGTTCAACCCTCACACTCGATATGCTCAAAATTACCTGCATGAAAAAGACAGACGAAAAGAAAACCGTTTTTGTAATGCGCATATTTATCGTAATCTTTATTGCAATCTCTGTTGGAATTGCCTTGAACCCGGACAAGGTTCCATACATTGCCCAGCTCATGGGTTACTCTTGGGGTGCTTTAGCCGGTGCCTTCCTTGCTCCATTCCTTTATGGACTTTTTTCAAAGAAGGTTACAAAGGCTGCAGTATGGGCAAACTTTGTATGGGGCGTTGGTCTTACAGTTGTAAACATGTTCCCGTCAATCCGCTTTATTGTTTCACCAATTAACTGTGGTGCAGTTGCAATGGTTGGCGGTTTGATTCTTGTTCCGCTTGTAAGTCTCTTTACTCCAAAAATGAAAAAAGAAAGTGTAGACCAGATGTTCGCCTGCTACGAAGAAAAAGTTCAGGTTACCAAGAAGATGGTTCTGGTTGAAGAAGACGAAGAGAAATAAAAAAATTGGGACCCTGAGATAAAACCGGGGTCCCTGAGCCTGTCGAAGGGCTCTTTCCATTGACTAAGAACCTTTTTTTGAGTAAATTTTATTTATGAAAAAAATTGCTATTCAACAGATAATCCCAATTTGCTTTGCAACTGATGATAATTATATTCCATTTCTTGCAGTTGCAATTGCTTCTCTTCTTGATAATGCAGCTACTGACAAATTTTATAAAATCTATGTTCTTACTACTCAAATAAAACAGGAGAACATAGATAGTATTTTAAAACTTCAAACTCCTAATTCTTCAATTCAGTTTATTTCGCTTGCAAAAGAGCTTGATAAAGTTCAGTCAATGTTCCATCTGCGGGATTATTATTCTAAAGAAACCTATTACCGCATTTTTATACCTAATGTTTTCCCGGAATATTCAAAAGTACTCTACCTTGACTGCGATATCACTGTAACCGGAGATATCAGCAAGCTTTATAATACAGAGATTCACGGCTACTATGTTGGTGCTGCCATAGAAGAAGTTATGCAGACCTTTGAGGTTTTTGGCAACTATGTAGAAAAAGTAGACGGAATCAACCGCAAAAACTACTTTAATGCCGGAATTCTTCTTATAAACTGCCACCGCTGGCGAAGAAAGATGGTTGCAGAACGCTTTGTAGAGCTTTTGGGTAAGTACAAGTTCCGCGTTGTTCAGGATGAAGATTATCTAAATGTAATCTGCCGCAACAATGTAAAATGGGTAAATCTTGGCTGGAACAAAACCTCTTACAAAAACGATGATTTTGACGATAAAGATTTAAATATTATTCACTGGAAAATGAACTGGCGTCCATGGAAAGAAAAGAACGTTCTTTACGAAGAACACTTCTGGAAATACGCAAAGATGACTGATTTTTATGACAAGCTCATTCAGATGCGAGACAGCCGTACCGATGCAGACCGTGCAAAAGATCAGGCAATGTTCGAGAATCTTTCTAAGATGGCTGCCGATGAATCAGAAGATCCAAACAACTTTGCCCACACAATAGGCAAACGCGGCCTTTCTAAAAAGCTCTGGGATCAGATTATAAGATTCATTAAGTTCCGCAAGCTTATAAATCTTAGAATGTTCAGACAAAAACTTTCATAATTCACCACAGGAGCATAATATGAAAACTATTCTCGACTGGAACCTATATAAGGATACTGCGCGCAAAACAATTGCAGAAGGTTGTGTTCTTCTTGAAAATAACGGAGTTTTTCCTTTAAAAAAAGATTCAACAGTTTCTGTTTTTGGAAGAATCCAGACAAATTATTATAAAAGCGGTACAGGCTCAGGCGGTAAAGTAAATGTTACAAAAGTCTGGAACATTGTAGAAGGTCTTGAAGAAAGCGGCTTTGTAAAAGTTAATCAGGAACTCAAAAAAATATACGAGGATTGGGAAAAAGAAAATCCTTACGACGAAGGCATGGGCTGGGGAAAAGAACGCTGGTCTCAGGACGAAATGCCTTTGACAAAAGAGCTTGTTGCCAATGCCGCAGCCAGCAGTGACCTTGCACTCGTTATTATTGGGCGCACAGCAGGTGAAGACAAAGATAACTCTGCAACAAAGGGCTCCTGGTTTTTAACAGACGAAGAGCTTGATATGCTCAAACGCGTTCGTGAAGGCTTTGACAAGGTAGCTGTTCTTTTGAACGTTGGTAACATTATAGACATGGGCTTTGTTCAGCAGGTAAAGCCCGATGCAGTTATGTACGTATGGCAGGGCGGTATGCTTGGAGGCCTTGGCACTGCAGATGTTCTTACAGGAAAAATTGCTCCAAGCGGAAAGCTCACAGACACCATTGCAAAAAAAATTGAAGACTACCCAAGCCACAAATACTTTGGTAATCTTAAAGAAAACTTTTACACCGAAGATATTTTTGTTGGTTACCGCTATTTTGAAACCTTTGCAAAAGATAAAGTGCTCTACCCCTTTGGCTATGGTCTGACTTATTCAACTTTTAAGATTGAAACTGTGAATGCCAAAAATGACTTTTCTTCAAAACAGGTTAATCTTAAGGTAAAGGTAACTAATACAGGAAACGTTGCAGGAAAAGAAGTTGTTCAAGTTTATATTGGCGCTCCAAACGGTAAGCTTGGAAAGGCTGCCCGAGTACTTGTAGACTTTGAAAAAACAGAACTGCTCCAGCCTGGCGCTTCACAAGAAATTGATTTTAAAATTCCATATTACAATTTTGCTTCGTACGATGACGGCGGCTACACAGGAAACAAAGCCTGCTTTGTTCTTGAAGAAGGAAGTTATACTGTTTTTGCAGGAAGTGATGTTCGTTCTACCGGCGAAGCTTTTAAGTTTGATTTACCTGAGCTGCTCGTAATTAAAAAGTGCGAAGAAGCTTATGCACCGGTGCGTGAGTTTGAAAGAATGCATGCTGCAGCTGACGGTTCACTTACAATGCAGACCACCCCACTTTCTACAATTGATATGTGGGAGCGCCGCAAGGAACGACTCCCTAAAGAAATAGCATTTACCGGAGACAAGGGCTACAAGCTTAAGGATGTACTCGACAAAAAAGTTACCATTCAGGATTTTGTAGCACAATTTACAGACGAAGAGCTTGCATGCTTTACACGCGGTGAAGGAATGGGTAGCAGTCTTGTAACTCCGGGAACTGCGTCTGCTTTTGGAGGAGTTTCTCCACGCCTGCACGACCATTTTGGTATTCCGGTTGCCTGCTGCGACGACGGTCCAAGCGGTATGCGCCTTGACTGCGGTATGAAAGCTTTTTCTCTTCCAAACGGAACTTTGATTGCTTCTACCTTTAACAAAAAGCTTGTAAAAGAGCTTTATACACTCACCGGCCACGAAATGCATGCTACAAATGTAGAAAATCTTCTTGGTCCCGGCTTAAACATTCACCGCCACCCCCTCAACGGCCGCAACTTTGAATATTTTTCTGAAGATCCTCTTGTAACAGGCCTTATTGGTTCTGCAATGGTTCAGGGCTTACAGACTGCAGGAGTTACAGGAACCATAAAGCACTTCTGCGGAAACAATCAGGAAGCTAACCGCCACGGAATTGATTCAATTATAAGTGAACGAGCCCTTCGTGAAATTTATCTTAAGGGCTTTGAAATTGTTGTACGCAAGGGCGGAGATTCTGTAATGACAACCTACGGAATTGTAAACGGCATTCACACTCCAAGTTCTTATGACCTTAATACAACAATCCTTCGCAAGGACTGGGGCTTTAAAGGCATTGTTATGACTGACTGGTGGGCCCTGCTCAATGAACCAGGGGAAACTCCAAACAAAACAAACTTTGCCGTAATGCTCCGTGCCCAGAATGATATTTACATGTGCTGTCCTGATGGAAAAACAGATGCATCAGGCGAAAACACCTTTAAGGCTCTGGCAGATGGAACTCTTACCCGCGCAGAACTTCAGCGAACAGCAATGAATGTCTGCCAACACGTAATGCATACTCAGGCAATGAAACGTCTGCTTGGAACAGACGAAGGTGTAGAAATTATAAACCGCCCATCATCCCCGGACGACATAGACATGAAAGATGTTGAGTTTACAGAACTTGGAAAAGACGAGCTTGTTATTGATCTGACTTACAAAGAGTGCAAGGCCAACACCAATTATGTAATTGCCCTTGACGTAAAAGAATTCGGCGCCTTTGAAGCCTCTCTTACAGGAAGCTCCGACTTAAACGAGTTTGCCCAGCTGCCGGTAACAATGTTTTTCCAGGGAATCCCAATGGCAGGCTTTACCTTTAACGGAACCAAGGGAAAAGAAGTTACCATTACAAAAGACATCCCTCTTTTTACAAGATTCAGCATCTGCCGCCTCTTTGTTGCAGCCAACGGCCTTAAGCTTAAAGAAATAAGAATTAAGTATACAGGTAAAGATATTAAGAGTATTTTTGATATGTAAGAGATTGTCGGATCAAGCCCGGGAATCTTTTAATTAGCCTTAATGCTATTCTTTACAATAACGTCATGCGCACCACCCTCATGAATAGATGCAGCGCTGACCAAAGTTATCTTTGCATTCTTCTGAAGTTCAGGAATTGTAAGAACACCGCAGTTACACATTGTGTGAATAACCTTGCTTGTAGTCAAAGTAACGTTATCGTGCAAAGAACCTGCATAAGGAACGTAAGAGTCTACACCCTCTTCAAAGGCCATGCCTTTTTTACCGCCAAGGTCGTAGCGCTGCCAGTTGCGGGCACGGTTAGAACCTTCACCCCAGTATTCCTTTACGTAGTTTCCATTAACAATAAGCTTGTTTGTTGGAGATTCATCAAAGCGTGCAAAGTAGCGGCCAAGCATTACAAAATCTGCACCCATTGCAAGAGCAAGAGTTACGTGATGGTCGTAAACAATACCACCGTCAGAACAGATTGGAATATAAATACCTGTTTCTTCGTAATACTTATCGCGGGCTTTGGCAACTTCAATTGTAGCAGTAGCCTGACCACGACCAATACCTTTCTGTTCGCGTGTAATACAAATTGAACCACCGCCAATACCAATCTTAACAAAGTCTGCACCAGCTTCGGCAAGAAATCTAAAGCCTTCTGCATCTACAACGTTTCCGGCTCCAACCTTTGCATTAGGCCATTTTCCATGAATATCCTGAAGAGCGCGGCGCTGCCATTCTGTAAATCCTTCAGAAGAATCCAAAGTCATTACGTCTACGCCTGCTTCGAGGAGTGCTGGAACACGGTCCATATAGTCACGTGTATTAATTCCGGCTCCTACAATGTAGCGTTTCTGTTCGTCCAAAAGCTCGTTCGGATGTTCTTCGTGGCTTGCAGCATCCTTACGGAAAATCAAATAAAGAAGGTTTCCGTCGCTGTCTACGATTGGAAGCTGATTTACCTTTTTCTGCCAGATGATGTCATTTGCTTCTTCAAGTGTAATTCCTTCGCGGCCCATAACAAGTGAACCAAGCGGAGTCATATATTCCTGAACCTTAGCATCAGGAGCTGCCTTTTTAATACGGAAGTCGCGGTCTGTAATAATTCCTAAAAGCTTTCCGTTTGCAGTACCATCAAGTGTTACAGCAACAGTAGAATGGCCTGTTTTTTCAATTGCTTCAACAAGTTCTGTCAAAGTCTGTTCAGGACGGATATTTGTATCGGAAGTAACAAAGCCTGCTTTATAAGCCTTTACACGGGCAACCATGGCAGCCTGATTTTCAATTGTCTGTGAACCGTAAATAAACGAAATGCCGCCTTCTTTTGCAAGAGCGACGGCAAGTTTATCGTCAGAAACAGCCTGCATTACAGCAGATGTCATAGGAATGTTCATAACAAGCGGACATTTTTCGCCCTTTTTCTTGTTATAGCGAACTACAGGTGTCTGCAGATTTACATTAGCTGGAATACAATCTGGTCCAGTATATCCTGGAATCAACAGATACTCATCGAATGTGTGTGACGGTTCTTCAAAAAAATAGGCCATGTTTCTTCCCCTTGTTATTAATAATTTAATCGGTAATTATATAATAAAGAAAAAAATAATGCAATGCCACCAAATTATCATGCAACAGCTGTTTTTTTCCGAAAAATGAGTATGACCCTTAAAAAAAGTCATTTTGCAGCAGTTTTATTCCTCCTTTTTATGTTATTTCCATCGTTTTCGCAGGAAAAATCACCGGAAGTTCGTCATAACTGGTGGGAACTGATTATTTACAGACCTCAGAATAACGGAGACTTAAATAATGTCCGCTGCTGGATAAAACTTGTGGATGCCGAAACTGGCGAAGATGTTACCTACACAAAAGCAAAAGCAACCTACGAATGGGCAAGCATTCCAGACAGAATAAACTACTACCAGAAAACCTACTATCTTGAAGGCGGAATGGCAGCACATTTTAACCTTCAGAAAGGAAAATATATCATCACAGTGTACACCCCAAAAGATAAAGCCGGATATTTTACAAGCCAGAATCCCTGCTCAAACGAAGGCGACTGGATTTCAAATGAATTTTACTACGATACCGAAAATCCAACAAAAGTAATATTCGTAGTTCCAACCGCAGACGACAACGGTTTTTATAACGGCGGCTGGTATATAGATTACAAGGCTCCTAAATACTTTAAATTCACAACACCCATACAATAATTCCCACAATGACAAGAACCCGTAATTATGGTATATTTAAATACTTGTGAATTTATTCCGTAGAAACTACCACATACTTTTAATTTCTCTTTTTGCTTCTATCCTGTTTTTTTCATGCGGAACAACACGTGTTGAACCTGCCCAGGTAATTGATGAACCTGAAATTTCAGAAAGTGATCTTATTCAGGCAGAAGAAATTGACGACGGTACTATTTCCCTTCTTTTTGCCGGCGACATTATGGCTCACAGTGTAAACTATGTTATTTCTGATTATCCAAAAATCTGGCGTGATGTTAAATATATTATTGAACCTGTAGACCTTGCTTTTGCAAATATAGAAGCTCCGGTTGATGATACTAAAAAACCGCAGAATTATCCGAACTTCAACATGCCGCAATCTTATGTAGAAGCAGCAATAGATGCAGGCTTTGATGTTTTTTCTCTTTGCAACAATCACACAAATGATCAGGGTTTAAGTGGAATTCAGGAAACCCAGAAAACTTCAAAAAGACTTGTTCAGCGCTCTAAAGAACGAGGCGAAGAAATATATTTTTCCGGCTTAAAAGACGGTAAGAAAGCCGATTTTACCTATAATCTTATAGAAAAAAAAGGCTGGAAAATTCTTTTTCTTCCTGTAACAGAAATCCTGAATCAGCCTTCATATTCAGATTATATTAATTTTATAGAAAACAGCGAAAGTGCCCGTAATGCCTTCGTAGCAAAAGTTAAAGAATTAAGACAGAAATATCCATGCGACCTTTTTGTAATTTCAATTCATGCTAACGAAACAGAATACACTCGAACAGTTTTAGACTGGCGCGATGAATTTTACATGCAGTTACTTCAGGCTGGAGCAGATATAGTCTGGGCTAATCACGCACACATAATCAAAGACCGTAAATATATTTTCTATCACGAAACAAATTCTCAAAAAGTCATTATGTATGCAAACGGAAATACAATCAGTGGTCAAAGAACAAAGCCCGAGCTTACTTCTTCAAATCCAACCGGTGAACGAGACAACACAGGCGATGGTCTTATGGTAAAGCTCACCTTCAAAAAACAGGAAAACGGAAATCCGCCTACCCTTATTAATTCAGAAAACTTTTTTATAACAACATATATTAACACGGCTAATGAATATGTAATAAAACCACTTAATCAGGCTTTTATTGATTACCTCTGGGAAGTACCAAGGTCTGATTGGGCACGCTACATAAAACGCCGCATTGAAATTAACAAAAAATACACAAAGGATATAATTTTATGGCAATAGATTATAAGTCACTGCCCGTTTATGAACAGAAACAAAAAATCCTTGACTGTATGGAACAAAACAAAGTTGTAATTGTTGAAAGTCCTACAGGTTCGGGTAAAACTACACAGATTCCAGTTATTTTATATGAAGCAGGCTATGCTACAAACGGAATGATTGCAGTAACACAGCCACGACGAATTGCTGCCCTTAGCGTAAGTGAATTCATTGCAAAACAGATGAACACTCCTTACCCGGGACTCGTCGGTTACAAGATGCGTTTTGAAGATAATACAGGCGCAGACACCCGCATTAAAATTATGACAGACGGAATCTTACTTCAGGAAATGAAGCTTGATCCGTGGCTCAGTAAATACAGCGTTGTTATGGTTGATGAAGCTCATGAAAGAAGTTTAAATATTGATTTTATTCTGGGCCTTCTTAAACGAGTGCTTCGTGAACGTTCCGACTTTCATGTTATTGTTTCTTCTGCAACAATGAATACTCAGGCGTTCAGTGAATATTTTGACAATGCACCAATTGTTTCTATAGACACAATTACTTATCCGGTAAGCGTAATTTACGATCCAATTCAAGGCGGTGCAACAACTGCAACAGAGGCAGGCTGCGATATTCTGCTTTCAAAAATCTGCGCAACTGTAGACCGAGTTTTAGACAACGATGAAGGAAGTGATATTAACGGCGGAATTCTTATTTTCCTTCCCGGTGAAAAAATCATTAAAGATTGTGTTGAACGGCTTTTACACTGTCCTTTCAGCCGTCAGCTGCATATTCTGCCGCTTTATGGAAGGCTTGCAAAAGAAGAACAGGAACGTGTTTTTGACGACCCTCCTGCCGGTAAGAAAAAAGTAATTGTAACAACAAACATTGCAGAAACTTCTGTTACAATTCATGACATAACTACAGTAATTGATTCCGGTCTTGCAAAGTTGAACTTCTACAGTCCGAGAACCTTTACTTCAAGCTTAAACGAAACTCCTGTTTCAAAGGCAAGCTGTAATCAAAGAAAAGGTCGTGCCGGGCGTACCCACGAAGGAACATGTTACCGTCTTTACAGCCGTAAAGATTTTGATTCCCGCCCGCTTTATACAACAGAAGAAATCTACCGCACAGACTTAAGTGAAGTAGTTCTTCGCATGGCCGAGCTTGGCATTACAGATTTTTATGATTTTGATTTTATTGCTTCTCCTGGCCGCGAAGGAATTATTGGCGCTGTAGATACACTGCATATGCTTGGCGCCTTGGACGACGACAACACACTTTCTGCAATTGGAAAGATGATGGTTTTGTTCCCGCTTGAACCTCGCATAAGCCGAATTATTGTTGAATCTGTAATGAGGTTCCCTGATGTACTTGATAAAACCTTGATTGCAGCAGCCTTCCTTAGTGCAAATTCTCCATTCATTCTTCCTGCAAATGAAGAAATGGAAGCACGTAAGGCACACCACCGTTTCCGCGACATGCAGGGGGACTTTGGTACTTATATAAATCTTTTTAATGCATACAAGCAGACAGATAACCGCGAAAAGTTCTGCAAAAAGAATTACCTTGATGAACGGGTAATGGCCGAAATTGATAATATTAATTACCAGCTTGGGCAGATAATCGGCGATACTATGGGCATTCCTATTGTGGAAGGTAAAGGCAGCATGAGTGATTACCTTTGTTGTATTGCTTCAGGTATGATTCAATTTGTTTGCATCAGAACAGGCCGCGAAAATTACCGTTCGCTTACTGCAGACCATATATGTATTCATCCGGGCTCTGTTATGTTCCGTCAGGATCCGCTTTTTATAGTTGCAGGAGAAATTGTAAGAACCTCGCGCATTTTTGCAATGAGCGTTTCTCCCCTAACAAAACCAATGCTCGATATTATTAATCCAAAACTGTTTGAAAGGCTGAAGGCTTGTAAGACTGTCAGGAAGTTTGAAGAAGATAGCCCTATGTCATTGTCGGGCTTGACCCGACAATCTCCATCTAAGAGAGATTCCCGTGTCAAGCACGGGAATGACAATGGTCGTTCAGGGAATGACATTCCACAAGGCGAAGTCCTTTCTCTTGGCGACTTTGTTTTTGAAACAGTTAAAATCAAAGGAAAGAAAACTGCCCTTTTACCGCTTGAATATTTAACACTTGCTGTAAAAACAGAAAAAGACAAGAACAAGCTTAATGCCTGTGCAAACTTGCGCGGTCAGATAAAAATCAAAAATTATGGTCCGCTCATGGATGGCGAAAAAATGGGCACTATCATAAATGCTGTGCAGAACCTTGATCTTATGCCTCTTGCCGAAAAGCGCTGGAGCCGCCAGCTTAATGCAAACATTTATGATCCTGTTGGAAAAGAAAGCCTTATAGATTCTTTAGACTGGATTATGCATACCGCCATTGCCAAACAGAAAAATAAAGAATGCGGTTTTATTACACTCTACAATGATGGAAGCGGCAACTACTGGTACAAGGTAACAAGAGGCTTCAACACTGCAGTTACCGAATCGCACCACAGCCTTGAAATGCTTATAGAAGAAAACGTAGAGTTTACCTACGAGGAAGAACAGAAGATTAATGGTGTCCTTGGATTAGTTAATAAGTTATATGAATAATCTTACTTAGCATCAGCGTTTTTATTCTCTTCTTCCTCTTCTTCAATGCCAAGTAACTTTTGAGCGCGGGTTTTATTCGAACTGTTTTTCTTTTCGTTGGCAATTGTATTTACGTAGGCTTCGAGTGAGGAAGATTTTTTCTGTTTGTACATATCAAGTCCAAGCGAAACTGTTGTTGAATCTTTTGACTGTAAATAAAGAGCTGCAACTTCGTCATAAGATTTCTTGTAATTCTTTACCATTTCTTTTGCAATGGCATAACGAAGATCTTTTCGTTTATCATCTTCTGCTACTGTTTTTGCAAGTTCAATTATTTCTTTTTCGCCTGCGTGATCTTCTTTAAGCAGAACTTCTACAATTTTCTTTTTTGTTCCGTCTGCTACTATTTTATCATTAAGCTGAGTAATTAAAAAATCATTACCTTCATCTGTGTTCAAAGCAGCAATTGCGGCATAGCTTTCTTCTTTGATAACCTTTTCTGCATCATTTTTTGCACGGTAAATCAAATAAGGAACTGCATCTTTTGTATCATTTTCTTTTACTGTACGGATTGCTTCCTGTCTTACTCTCCAGTATTCATCACGAATTCCCTGAATTACTGTTGCCTTAGCTTCTACAACATTCGGAAAATGACTTAAACCTTTTATTACATACTGGCGCAGGTTTGGATCTGTTTCGTCAAAATGTGCTACAAGAATTGGAACAGATTTTTCTACTTCCATAAGTCCAAGACTTTCTGCGGCATACATTCTAACAAAAGTATTTTCATCATCATTATCAAGAATATCAACAAGCTTGTCCCATGTTTCTACAGCATGCATCTTACCGCAGTTACGCATAAGGGTCTGGCGCTGAGCATCACTTAAATCTTCACGTTCAAGATATTCAACAAGGAACATTGCTTCTTCAGGGCCGCCAATGTCTCCAAGTGTTGCAATTGCATCATTAAAATAATTTTCATTTTCGCTTTCTATAAGAGTGATTACAGCAGGAATTGCAGCTGTTGTTTTTACTGCACTAACATACTGGAAAGTTGCTTTTACTACTGCACTTGTTTCATCATAGGGATCGTTCAAAAGGTCTACTGCATAATCTTCAAGACAAGGATCTTCGGCTTTTGTAAAATATTTTAAAACCTTTTCCTTGATTACAGAGCTTTTTGTTACCTGAAACAAATCATAAATTTCTTCTGTAAAACGAGGGTCCTCATTTTTTAAGAGCGTGTCGAGCAAAGTAGAAATTTCTGAAGGAACACCATAGCGGATTGTATTACGGTTGTTTTCTTCGTCTTGTGGAGTTTCGTCCTTTTCGGCAGCAGCTGCAGCCTTTTCTTTATCTATAGGCTTTGGGCGCTTTGCAGGAGGAACCTCTGCGTAGCCGCCTTTGGATGCACTAATAGTTGGAGTGTCGTCGCCGGCTTCGTCTGCGTCCTGGGCAAAACAAAAACCGAATAAACTGAATATTAAAAGAAAAAGAAATAATTTTTTCATAATATACCTCCAAAAAAAATGGATTGCTTCGCTATGCTCGCAATGACGTCATTGCGAGCCCGCAGGGCGTGGCAATCCACTAAACTCCCTGATTAAACTTCTCCAGAAAATTCCTCTTATATTCTTCAAACCTATCCTTTGTAATGGCCTGACGTATTTCATACATCATATTCTGTAAAAAATACAGGTTATGGTACGATGCAAGTATACAACTAAGGATTTCCTGTTCTTTAAACAGGTGTCTTAAATAACTTCGGGAATAAGTGCGGCAAACTTTACAATTACATTCAGGGTCTACAGGGCCAAAATCATGAGTAAAACGCTCCTGTTTTATAGAAAGATTGCCTTTGCGGGTAAAATAACTGCCGTTTCTAGCGTTGCGGGTTGGCAATACACAGTCAAACATATCTACACCGGCTGCCACTGCGTCCAATATATACTCCGGAGTACCAATACCCATTACATATTTAGGCTTTTCTTCCGGCAGATACTGACAGGTGTAATTCATGAAGTGAACAAACTCATTATGAGGCTCCCCTACACTTAGTCCACCAATTGCAATACCAGGCATATCAAGAGAAGAAACAAATTCTGCGCTCTGCTTACGAAGGTCTTCGCTGAAATGACCTTGAACAATCGGGAACAAAATACCTTTATAGCCGTTTGCCTGTGCCTGCTCCCATTCTTTTTTTGCACGAACAAGCCAGTCACTTGTAATACGCAGTGCCTTTTCTGCAGCCTTACGTGGTTCATCATAACCTGTACAAACATCAAGCTGCATCTGAATATCTGAATTAAACTTTACCTGAGTCTGAACAACATTTTCGGGAGTAAACATATGGTAACTTCCGTCAATGTTGCTTTGAAACTTTACGCCTTCATCTGTAATTTTACGAAGCTTACTTAAAGAGAAAACCTGGAACCCACCTGAATCTGTTAAAAAGTTGCGGTCCCATTTAGAAAAACCGTGAAGTCCGCCTGCTTCCTGAATAAGGTCTGCACCAGGGCGCAAAAAAAGATGATATGTATTTGCAAGAATAATTTCAAATTCAATTTCGCGCAGAAAATCATTTGGTATTGCCTTTACTGTTGCGTTTGTTCCAACAGGCATAAAAACAGGAGTCTGAACATCGCCATGCGGAAGATGAAGCACACCTGTACGCGCTTTGCCGTCTGAGGATTTGTGGTGTATGTCAAATATGTTCATCATAACTAAGTCCTGCTATATTTTAATAAGAATCCTGCTATAAACAAGAACACTATATCCGGCAGCCAGGCCCCCATAAACGGAGTAATAACTCCTGTTTTTGCCAGAACCATTGTTACCATCTGGAATACATAAAATAAAACAACTGCGGCAATAGAAAGTGACAGACTTATCAGAAGAACATTTTTACGGGTTTTGCCTGTAAGCCCAACCGCAAGAAATGCCGCAATAAAAAGAATAAACGGAAAAGAAAACTTTTTGTAGTAAACAGAAAGCGGTTCGTTATAAGGAAGACCTGCTTTTTTAAGATGATTTATATAAACCTTTGCATCTGCTGTATTTACACTGGCAACATCAAGCGTAGTCTTTCTGAATATTTCATAGCTTTCGGTAAGCAGCGATTTAAATTCATCAGACACAGAAGTTTTTTCAAGACTTTCGCCATTATTTACAAACTGAACTGCATCTTCAAGTTCCCAGACAAGTTTTTCTTCGTTCCACAATGCCTGGTTTGCATGAATGATTGCCTGAAGAGTTTTGTTTTCGTCACGGATTACAAAGTATACATTTTCGAGCCTTTTTGCAGAATCTCGGTAACGACGTGCCTTGTAAATAATCCTTCCTGAATCTGAAAGAACAACAATATTATCATTATTTGCAGATTCTTCCTGGTCGAGCAGTTTTTTCTGCAGGGCTGTCTTTTTTTCCATATCAGATACAACAAACTTGTCTTCAAGAAAAAACATTCCGTAAGAAAGTACTATTGCAAAAATAAAAACAGGAAGTACAAACCTGAACAAAGAAACCCCTGAAGCAAAAATTGCTTCCATCTCATTCTTTGCATAAAGGTCGCTTAAAACATAAGTTACCGAAAATAAAAAAGCAATAGGCCCTGCATACCATATAGTTTTAGAAATATAATAATACATTACCCTCAAGACATCTTTTGCAGGAGCATCCATTTCAAGATATCTGGAAATATTCATGAACAAATCTACAAGATTAAGGATAAGTGCAATGAAAAGAAGAGAAACAAACCAGAAAGGAACTATTTTTTTTAGAATATATCCAACAAACTTCATTTATTTCCTTCCTTATTTCCTTAATAACTCTATACATAAAAGAATGGCAATTACAGCAATAAGAATATTTGGCACCCATATACAAAGGAACGCATCCATGTTTACACGCGTAACCAGAAGCTGCCCCGAAATCTGCATTGCCCAATAAAGAACACAGATTATTATACCGGTAAAAAGTCCCATTGTAAGGCCGTTATGCTTACCAAACAAAAACGCAATTGAAAAAGCAAGGAACGCAAAAAAGATTGAACCAAACGGAATTGCAAACTTTTTATAATATTCCATCATCCAGGTATTTATGCGAAGAACATCTTCATCAGGATCTGCTTTCATAGAAAGTATTTCTTTTCGTAAATCGTAAAAAGTCATCTCACGCGGATTCTTGCCGCTTCTGCCCGTAATAACTGAATCAAAAATATTAAGCACTGTTTTTTCTGCCGAAAGCACATCGTAATTTGAAAAATCATTAAGGTCAAAAGTTGTCATCATAGATTCAGACATATCAAGCTGCAAAAGCACACCCTGATTTTTTGCTCCGACAAGAACAGACTCACCTGCAATAATTATTGTTTCCTCGTCTGAATCACGCTTTGTAAAGAAAATAATATCAGAAACTTTTGAGTCATCTACATCGCCTATTACAACGGTAGAGCTTCCGATTTGTTTTACGCTGTTAGGTTCCAAAACAACAGTAGGATTTGACCTCATTATCTGGCGGTAAAGCTGATTGTACTTGATTGTTCCAAGCGGCAGAAGGTAATCATTTACAAAAAAAGAAACAAGCGAAATTGCCATGCCAAGCACAAGAACCGGCCCCAGAATTGACCTGAAGCTGAAGCCCGAAGCTCTGAAAATCAAAATTTCATTATCGCTTGCCATTCGTCCAAGACACATTAAAAATCCTACAAGAGTTGCAAACGGAGCCGACTGTGCAATAAGAGCGGGCATACTGTAAATCATTATTTTTGCTACATCTTTAAAAGGTGCGCGTTTAGAAAGCATGTCTTCGCCGATTAAAAGAATCTGATTTGCAAAAAAAACAACAAACAAAAAAGCAAAGCAGATAAGGAAATAATAAAAGAGCTCCCTGTAGAGATATTTAATTAAAATTCTTCTTCCAAGAGCGGAAGGCTTAGACTCCGGTTGACCCAAACCCCTTTTCTCCTCTTTCGGTGCTCGATAAAGAATCTGTAATTTTAAAAGCTGCAACTGTTACAGGGCTTAATATAATCTGAGCAATTCGTTCCCCGTTATTTACAACAAAATCATCTTTTCCAAGATTAATAAGAATAATTTTAAGTTCACCACGATAATCGCTGTCTATAGTACCCGGAGTATTTAATACTGTAATTCCATTTTTAGCTGCAAGACCGGAACGTGGACGAACCTGAATTTCATACCCTTGAGGAATTTCAAAAAAAAGTCCTGTTGGAATCATTGCAAAAGAACCGCTTGCAATTGTTACCGGTTCCTTTAATAAAGCACAAACATCTGCACCGGCAGCACCATCTGTTTTATAAGAAGGAATAACTGCTCCTTCAGAGGCAACAACTTTTACTTCAATAATATTCATACTATAACTATATCACTTTTTAAGAAACTTAACAAATTCAGATTGAGGAAGCGGCTTTGAAAAGTAGAAGCCCTGAAGATAATCGCAGGCATTATCGTTTCCGCATTTAAGTTCAACAAACTGCTGGGCGCGATATTCTGTTTCGATTCCTTCTAAAAGAATCTTTTTACTAAGTGCCTTGAGCATATGAATTGTATCTAATACAAGAGTCTCGTTCAAAGGATCTTCTATTTCGTCAATAAATTCCTTATTGATTTTTACAATATCAAACGGCAGCGTGAGTAATTTTTTGATATTTGAAAATCCTGTACCGTAATCATCAAGAGAAAATTTAATTCCCATTCTGTTTAGAATATTTATATTCTTTTCAATAATCAAAGGATTTATGCTCGCTGCATTTTCTGTTATCTGAAGCCTGAGCTGTTCCGGCGCTATATGATATTTATCAAGCCAGTCTCTGATTTTTACAACAAGATCTTTTTCAAAGCACTGGGCAAAAGACATATTAACTTCTATGCTGTCAAGGTCTAATGCTCTTCCTTCATCACTTCCAATAAACTTACATACATTTTCAAGAACAAAATCACCGATTATATATATTTTATTTGTTCGTTCTGCATAATTTACAAACAAAGCCGGCGGAATATCTCCATATTCAGGGTCGTTCAAACGTACTAAAGCTTCGGCACCAACATATTTCTTTTCTTTTACAGAATAAATAGGCTGATAATAAATTTCAAAAAGATTTTCGTTTATAGCCCTGTCTAAAATCTTATCTATATTATTGCGGATAATAAAATCTCGGTCGTTTACATAATCGCGGAACCATTGAGTTTTTCCGTTTGGTTCAAGAATCTTATAGAATTCTTTTGAAAGATAAACAAAATACTCATAATTAGAAACATCTTCAGGAGCACGAATTACACAAATACGTGTATCAAGATTAATACGAACACCATCAAGAATAAAGATTTGTGAAAAATAGCGCTCAAGAGAATCGACAACTTTGTCTAAAGCTATATCTGTTTGATTTTCTGTAGGAAGCGCAAAAATATAATCAAGATAGTAAGGTAAAGCACGCAGTTTCTTTTTACGCGAAAGCTCATTCAAAAATACAGTTATCTTTTTTAAAAGCTCATTAAACTTATCAATTCCTACATACATATTGATGTTTCTGTGATTTGTAATCTTTATAAAAATTACTTTTACAGGAACTCCAATTTTCATAGCTTTATTAAGTTCATTTTCAAAGGCAAAGGAAGACTGAGCCAATGTTTCCGGATTAACAAGAAGTTCCGGCCGCTGAATAGTTGCAAAAGCAAGATAACAGGTAATAGCCAGAACGAACATTTCTATCTGAACATGCGGGAAGAACGACTGGAAAATATATAAAAGTCCATTCAGCGGAAACAAAGATATACTGTAAGCAATCTGACTTTTCTTTAGGATTTTTCTATACATTAAAATCATTATGAATCCAAAGAAAAGCATAAGGACAATACAAACATTCACAACTATAATAGGCGCTTGTATAGTTATGTTCATTGATTTATCAACTGTAAACAGTATATGCTTAACGCAATCCATAAGAATGTAAAGAACCGGCACATTAAATATAAGAATCATGATTATTTTGTAGGTGTCGTTTCTATAAAAGACAGGCAGAATACCTGTTGAAGAAAAAATAAACAATAATCCTACAGCATAAATATAACAGCGGGAAATTAAATATAAATAGATAAAAAGCTTTAAGGCAAAAACTGAAGATGTACTATATACACAATGACGCTGAATAAGCTGGTATATAATGCGGAATGTAATAGTTGTGCAGGCTACAATAAGAAGCGATAAATATAAACTGTTTGTACGACCCTTTACTCTGTTCTTTGTTAAATTAGAAACAATCAGGGTTATGAAAATGAGAAGCGATGTAATGTCACACATTAACCAATCATTCATTCTGTGTGCTCCTCAAAAATTCAAAAAAGTCGTTCTGCGAAAGAGGCTTTGAAAAATAAAAGCCCTGTATATAATCACAACCGGCATTACGGAAATAATCAAAATCTTCGTATGTTTCAATACCTTCAATAAGTATTTTTTTATTCATTCTCTTTAACATAGAGATTGTTTCACTTATTACTGTTTTCATTCCCGGTTTATCAAGCTCATCTACAAAGCTCTTATCAAGTTTTATAAGATCAAGCGGAAGTCTTGTGAGCCTTAATATATTTGAATAACCGGTTCCATAATCATCAAGTGAAAATGAAATTCCTTTTTCCGAAAGCTGGTTTATATTATGTTCAATAACATCATATTTTACTTCCTGCGATGTTTCTGTAATTTCAAGATTGATTTTTTCAGGAGAAACACCATAACGGGCAAGTAAGTCGATTATTTTTTCAGAAAGATTACTTTCAATACATTGCGCAATTGAAAGATTTATATCAATTTTATGTATACCGTAATCTTCAAGGCTGTTTTCTGCAATAAAGCCAATAACATCTTCAAGTACAAAATCGCCTATTTCATGAATTGCACCACTCTTTTCGGCAGCAGAAATAAACAAAGCAGGAGAAATAAAACCATAATCTTCACTCTTTAATCTTATAAGAGCTTCGGCAGAAACATATTGTCTTATCTTCAAATCATAAATAGGCTGATAATACATTTCGAAGAGTTTATTTTTTATTGCATTCTGTATAAGTCGGTCAATCTGGTTCGAAACCTGGAACTCTGGTGATTGGGCGATTTCTTTTAAATATACAAGTGTATTTTTTTCTTTTACAGAAGTAGTTATGTTTTTAACAAAGGTCATTACAGAATCGTAATCTTTTAAGTCTTTAGGGCAGCAGACACAGCACATTTTAAAATCAAACATAATTGTAATGTTATGAATTTCGTGCTTGCCTGCAAAAAAGTTTCTTGTCTTCTGGGCAACTGTGTCAATTTCATTAACATCGTCACGAAGAGTTAAAATTGAAAAACCGCCATTTCCAAGATAATAAACATCATATTCGTCGTTATTACAGATTGTATACAAACCTCTTACAACATGCGAAAGAAATGAATTGATGTTTTCTTTACCAAGTGTTTCTATGATTGAATCAAAATGAATGATTTTAACTGTAATAAAATGAAGCTTTCGTTTGGCTGCAAGATTTCGTTTAATTTCATCTTTGAAAGCCTGGTAGTTCAAACTTCCGGAACTCATATCTATAATTTCTTCCGGCTTTTGAACTGCAATAGAAATAAAAATGAGCGGGAATGTTGTACATACAATTTCGAGCAGATATCTTGGAAAATACATCTGAAGTAATACGCCAATAATATTAATTGGACAAAGACTCAAAAGAAGGACGAATTTCTGGTGCGAAATCATATTGCGGTTATAAACAAGACAGATTACAGAATAAGCAAGAATCCATACAGCACAGATTCGCATATATGAAAGCCACGGACCCCGCACATATTCAAGCTCCGGAGTAATAAGGAACAGCTTATTTGTAAAAAGGTTCATTATGATAAGTGCAAGTACTGTAAAAACAGGAACACCCCAGGTGATTTTTAAAAGAATATCTTTATTAAATTCATGCCACATTCCGCAGACAGAAAAAATAAAGAGAATATATACAGGCGTAGTAAGATTTCTGAAAATATAATAAAGATAAGTATAGATGTATATTTGAATTTGCGAAGCTCTTGTAGGTAAAAGCTTCAATGGCATATATGATCTAAGAATATCAAAAATGCCTGAGAGTAATACTATAGAAATAAGAATTATATATAAGACATTACTCTTACCTCTTGTAAGCTTACGGATAAATAAAGAAAGCAAGAGAAAAAATAGAGTAACAATAGCACAGATGTCAAATGTTATAATTCGCGGCATTCTATTTAAAAAAAACAGCATTCCGGTAAGTTATAACTTCTCCGAAATGCTGACATTTGTATATATTATACAATAGAAGGTGAAATTTTACAATGTTTATTTAGCCTTCAATTGCGTCAATATACGACAGGTTCAAACGGCCCTGCTTGTCTACTTCGAGCAGCTTAACAGGAATTACCTGACCTTCTGTAAGAACATCAGTTACCTTGTTTACGCGCTGCTTAGAAAGCTTAGAAATGTGGCAGAGTCCTTCTTTTCCAGGAAGGATTTCTACAAAGGCACCAAAGTCCATAATGCGCTTTACAGTTCCCTGGTAGATTGTTCCTACTTCCGGGTCTTCTGTAATGCCTTTTACAGCCTTCTTTGCTGCTTCTGCATTCATTCCGTTCTTAGAATAGATTGTTACAGTTCCGTCGTCTTCTGTATTGATTGTTACATCATACTGAGCGCACAGAGCCTTAACATTCTTTCCGCCTGGTCCAATGAGGGCGCCAATCTTGTCTACAGGAATCTTCATTGTGAGGATCTGTGGAGCGTTCTTAGCAAGTGGAGCCGGCTTGTCGATGCATTTTTCCATGATAGAAAGGATGTGCAAACGACCCTGACGAGCCTGTTCCATAGCCTTCTTCATGATTTCTGTTGTTACACCGGCAATCTTAATATCCATCTGGAAGCCTGTAATACCGTCTTTTGTTCCGGCTACCTTAAAGTCCATATCACCAAGGTGGTCTTCTTCACCAAGGATATCTGAAAGGATCTTGTAGCGGCCATATGGATTGTCACCTTCAGGCTCAGTAATAAGACCCATAGCAATACCGGCAACCATCTTCTTCATTGGAACACCGGCAGCGAGCATACAAAGGGTACCACCACAAGTAGAAGCCTGTGAAGAAGAACCGTTAGATTCCATGATTTCTGAAACTACACGGATTGTGTATGGGAACTCTTCGCGGCTTGGAACCATTGCAGCAAGTGAGCGGCGGGCAAGATTACCGTGACCAATTTCGCGGCGGCCTGTTGTAAGCTTACCAGTTTCACCAACTGAGTATGGTGGGAAGTTATAGTGAAGGATGAAGTGCTCTGAGCGGTCTCCATCGATATCATCATATGACTGTTCGTCCATTGCAGTACCAAGTGTACATACTGCCAAAGACTGAGTTTCACCACGTGTGAAAAGTGCACTTCCGTGAGGAGTTGGCAATACATTTACTTCACAAGTGATTGGGCGGATTTCATCAGTCTTACGACCGTCAATACGAACTCCGTCATCAAGAATAGACTTACGTAAAAGCTTATACTGAATATCATCCATAAGAGTCATAAACAGTTTAGCCTGGATTGGATCTGTAAGCTGTTCTGTATATTTTTCTGAAACCTGTTTGATAACTTTTGCAACTGCAATACCACGGTTCTGTTTTCCATCCTGGAAACAAGCTTCTTTTAAAAGTGGTGTTGCTTCTGCCTCGATAGCTTCTGCATTTTCCAAAGTTACGTCTAAAGGATTCAAAGGAAGCTTTTCTTTACCTGCTTTTTTAACAAGTTCTTCCTGTAAGAGACACATATCTGTAATAAAGCCCTGAGCCTTTTCCAAAGCACCGAGCATTACTTCTTCTGAAACTTCCTGAGCTCCACCTTCAACCATTGTAAATCCGTCTTTAGTTCCGGCTACAACAATTTCGAGGTCACCTTTTTCAATTTCTTCGAATGTTGGGTTGATGATATATTCACCGTTTAAGTATCCGATACGACATGCAGCAACAGGACCGTGGAATGGAATATCAGAAATACAAGTTGCAGCAGAAGCGGCAATAACAGCAAGAATATCCTGAGTGTGAACACCGTCGCATGAAACACATGTTGGAACAATCTGAAGTTCGTGACCAAATGAAGGTTCAAAAAGAGGACGCATTGGACGGTCAATAAGACGGCTAACTAAGATTTCTTTATCCTTAGGGCGTCCTTCACGTTTTACAAATCCACCAGGAATCTTTCCGGCAGCATATGCTTTTTCGTTGTATTCAACTGTAACAGGTACAAAGTCCTGTCCTTCTGTAACGCTTGATGAAGCACAAATTGTTGCAATAATGGCAGCTCCACCCCACTGAGCGTAAACACAACCATTAGCCTGTTTTCCGATTCTTCCTGTTTCAAGAATCAAATCAGCATCACCTAATTTATAGGTTACTCTTTCTACTGACATAAATTTTTACTCCTCATGAACAACACTATATCCGTTGTTCAAATATATATTAATTATTGTTTTCAAATTAAAAAAAAACGCCCGAGTTATAGCGTAAAAATACTTACAACTACAGGCGTTTCTTTTACTCAAACTACTTACGTAATCCGAGTTCTTTGATAAATGCACGGTAACCTTCGAGGTCTGTGCGTTCAAAGTATTTAAGCATCTTACGACGCTGTCCAACAACCTTAAGAAGTGCACGTTTTGCAGTAGCATCTTTTGGGAATGTCTTTACGTGATCTGTAAGCTGCTGTACACGCTGAGTCATCAAAGCAATCTGAACTTTTACTGAACCAGTGTCGTTTTCTTTAGCACCGTATTTTTTTACAGTTGCCGAAGTTGTTTCTTTTGTAAGTGCCATTATGGAACCCCTTAAAAAATCTGATAATGATTATTAAAAAAATAATCACTCCGTATAAGCGGAAATTCTTGCAGGTTAAATCCCGGGTTTCTGGGAAGTAATCACAAAAAAACCGTAAAACGGATATTTCATTCTATATAATTATAAATAATTATTCAATATATAAATCATGCAGGCGTAAAAAGATAAAATTATTCAAAGCGCACAAATAAAGCTGCACGAAAATACACAGTAAAACATGCAGATATCATCATTCAAAGCGCACAAAGCTGCACAATGAAATATTCAAAATTTTACCGTCTTTTATTTCGAGCCTCACAGGTTCATCATTTTCCGACAGTGTGTGATAAACCCCATCAGGCGGAAGAATCTGAGAATTACTTTCCTTTCCGTTTATCATATCGCTTCTAATCTGCTCAAGATCTAATTCATAAGGACGGCTCAAAAGCTCTGTTACAGATGTAAAAAAACCTTTCTGAATCATTCCCCTTATATATGATGAACTTACTCTTTCTTCTGTTCCATCTGCCGTTGTATGATAAACCGGGTCCACAAAAACATATTTTACATCATTCTTATCTGCCCAGTATTTGATAGCCTGAGTATCTGTTGCACCCTTAAAGCCACAGCGAAAATCAATTCCTTCTGCTATGAGCTCCATATTGCACGCATTCAAAAGAATATTCAGAAAATCAGTACCAAGAATCGAAGAAAAAGTCTCGTCAAAGTCAACAATTATGACAAAATCAATTCCAAGCTCTTCAAAAAGTTTTATTCTCTGATTAAGGGAGGTAATATCACCCTGATAGTCTTCTGAATGTTTGATTGCGGGAAGCGGGCGTTTAAAAGTAAAAACACCGGCAAGAAGATTTTCCTTTTTACACTGCTTTGTAAGTTCACCAAGGAGAACTCTATGTCCAAGATGAAGCCCGTCAAAACAGCCTATGGAAATACCCGTTCCCCTTTCGAAGAACGGATCCATCTTACCGGTATTCAAAAAAGATTGTATGTCATTCCAATAAAAAGTCTTTATCATATAACATACATTGTAAATCAAATTTCAATTAATTCAAATCTAATCGAAATCTAAATCAAAACTAATTCAAATCAATTGATACACCAAACATTGTACAAGGAATGAATCCAAGTGCATCTGTAATAAGCATGTCGAATGCATAGTCAATTGCAATCATTCTTGTTACATGCCAGTCAACACCTACACCAACCTTTCCTGTAAAGAGTACAGACTGATGATTTGAAACTCCATTTTCCTTGAGTGATTCGCTTCCTGCAAGACCTGCACCAAATGCACACCAGAAGTCAAATGATTTCCACTGTTTATAGAAACCAAAAGAAACCATCATGTTGATAAGTGCTTCGTCGCTGCAGGTAAACTTTCCAAACTGATAAGGAACCGGAAGCACACCAATATCAAACTGCCAGAAAAGATAATTATTCATAGACATAGAAATGTATGCTTTTCCACAACCCTGATACAATTCCATAGAAGTATCGTTTGTAAGGTCGATGTATTCAGGAATGAATCCACCAAAAATACCGATGAGGAATCTTCCACTCTTGTCGTTATTCAATACAGTTGTATTTGTCTGAACGTTTTCTGAAGGTGTTACAGTTTTATTTCCAGAATAGCTTGAATCAGGCTGTGCAGAAGAAGTTACTGTTTTATTTCCTGTATATTTTGATTCAATGCTTCTGATATCGAGCGCAGGCTGAACCTTATAAAGGAACGAGCTGTTATCAGGTGTAAAGCGCTGGAGAACTTCTTTTTTAGCTGCATTTACATAGCGGATATCATAGATTGTGATTTTGTATACAGAAGGCTGATCATCAGGACAAGCTTCTACAGAATATTCGATTTCGAGTACTACAGAGCCTTTTGAACTCTTTAACATTTCGTCGTAGTAATCTACTGTATCAAGATAGTCGTTATATGTAGCCTGATCTGCCTGTGTAATAGAAGCAGGTTTCTTTCCTGTAAGACGCTGATATTCAGCATTTACTGCCTGACCAAAGATGAATTCGCTTCCGATGTAAAAACGTGTTCTTGCGTTCCAGTAGAATCTGTCGCCGGCATAAGTTGTTACTTCAAGAAGTCTTGCATCCTCATCCGAAGAGATTACTCTCTTTTTCTTAAGCTGATTCTGAAGCTCGCGGATCTGACTAAGAAGTTCTTTTTCTCTTCCCGAGTCTCCATTTCTTAAAGCTGCAATTTCTGCTTCGGCTTTAGCATAGATTTCCTTACGGATCTTTTCTTTTTCTTCAAGACGACGTTTTCTTACATCTGCAAGGATTCTTCCGTCGCTGTCTGTTTCTGCAATGCGGAGAAGTTCTTCGTCAATCTTATCGCTTTCGATTCTATATTCTTCGTCTGCACGACGGCGGATTTCATCTTCCTGACCATAGTCCCCGTTTCTTGCGCGAAGGAGTTCTTCTTTCTTTGATTCGATAGTCAGTATTTCGTCATATACATCTGCAGCAGATAATGCAGAGAAGCAGAATACTGCAGAGCCAATAATGAATAATAATTTTTTTATGTTGTTAGAGTTCATATTAAATCTCCTCTCAAAACTATTCATGAGCCCATTATATCAGTATTGTAAAGAAAAAGGTTTAAAAGTATTTAAACTTAAGAGAACTATTATTATAATATAAGAAAACATTCATAAATTATTTAATAATATTGCAATATTTCTGCATATATACTAAAATAATTAAGTATTATTAAATTTTTATTTATCGTACTTTTTACATCCCTGTAAGAAATATGATATATGAGGAGATAAAATATGGGAAAAAAGAAACTCGACTGGGGAAGCTTACCTTTTGGTTACATCAAGACAACAAAGAGTTTTGTTGCAACCTGGAAAAACGGAGAATGGGATGAAGGCCGTCTTACAAAAGACCACAACATTACAATGAACGAATGTGCCTGTGTTTTACAGTATGCACAGACTTGTTTTGAAGGTCTTAAGGCTTACACAACAGAACATGGTGATATCGTTACATTCCGTCCGGACTTAAATGCTGAACGAATGGAAAATTCATGCCGCCGTCTTGAAATGCCTGTTTTCCCAAAAGACCGCTTTGTAGAAGCAGTTCTTAAAACTATCGAAGCAAATAAAGACTGGGTTCCACCTTATGGTTCAGGAGCTACTCTTTATATCCGTCCATTTATGTTCGGAATTGATTCTGTTATTGGTGTAAAACCTGCAACTGAATTCCAGTTCCGTATTCTTGTAACTCCAGTAGGACCTTACTTCAAAGGCGGAATCAAACCTATTAAAGTAAGACTTTCCGACATGGACCGTGCTGCTCCTCATGGAACAGGTGATATCAAAGCCGGATTAAACTATGCTATGTCTTTGCACAACATCGTAGATGCTCACAACTGTGGTTATGCAGAAAACATGTATCTTGATCCTGCTACACATACATACATCGAAGAAACAGGTGGAGCAAACATCATCTTTATTACAAAAGATGGAAAGCTTGTTACTCCAAAATCTGATTCCATCCTTCCTTCTATTACAAGAAGATCTTTACTCATCGTAGCAAAAGATTATCTTAAGATGGATGTTGAAGAAAGAAAGATTAATAAATCTGAACTTGGTGACTTTGTTGAATGCGGTCTTTGCGGTACTGCTGCTGTTATCTCTCCAATCGGACAGATTGATGATCACGGAAAATCAATTGTTTACAACGAAGGAAAACAGGAAATGGGTCCAGTACTCAAAAAGATTTACGATACTCTCACTGGTATTCAGATGGGAAGAATCGAAGCTCCTGAAGGCTGGATTTACACAATCTAAATCTTAAAAATTAATTCTTTAAAATAAATGAGCTTACTCTTAAAAAGGGTAAGCTCTTTTTTTTATCTGATTTAATTTTACGCTGATTATATAGCTTATTTTGCGTCGCCGACATCAGGCTTGGCTGCTGCTCTTCTTTTGATGAATGCATCTTTATAGCCGTAAGCCTTAAAGCGTTCAAGAACAACTCCGTATTCATCTACAGAAAGTGGTCCGATTAATACCTGTTTATTTCCGTTTGCAGCAGGAACAATTACTACAGGGTAATTTCTTCCATACTTATTGATGATTTCTACAACTTTTGCATCATCCTTTAATACGGAAATCTGGATGTAATAACCTGATGAATCAAGCTTATCAAGACCCTGAACAATGTAATTGTCGTATGAAGTTCCCTGTAAGAGTGGTACTTCTGGTTCTGCAGGTTTTGTAACAGGTTCTTCAATTTCTGTAACAGTTTCTTCGATATTTTCTTCGATTGTTTCTTCAGGAATCAAAACTTCTTCTTCTGGTGTATCTAAAACAATACCCTGATATTCTTCTGTATTCTGATTACCTTCGTAAATAACACCTTCTTCTTCTGGAGTATCTTCAACAGTTTCTTCTGGAATTTCTTCCGAAGTTTCTTCTGCAAACTCATCTTCTGCCGGAGTTTCTTCTGTAAACTCATCCTCTGCAGGAGTTTCTTCTTCTGTAAACTCGTCTTCTGCAGGTGTTTCTTCTTCCGGTGTTTCTTCTGCGAATTCGTCTTCTGCAGGAACTTCATCTTCTGCAAATTCTTCTTCTGCCGGAGCTTCTTCTGTAAACTCATCCTCTGCCGGAGTTTCTTCACTTGCAAATTCATCTTCTGCAGTTTCTTCTTCGCCAAATTCATCATCTGCAGGAACTTCGTCTTCTGTAAACTCTTCTTCTGCAGGGGAATCTTCACTTGCAAACTCATCTGCATTTTCTTCTGCAAACTCTTCTTCTGCAGGGGAATCTTCTTCATCCTCTAAAGAATTATCATCAGTAAATTCTTCCGGATTCTGATCTTCAAACTCATCATCTTCTGGAATACCATCATCTGTAAATTCTTCTGATGGAACTTCTTCTTCTGCAGGAACCTCTTCTTCAGGAGTTTCTTCCGCCGGTGTTTCTTCGATATTTTCTTCTACAGGAGCTTCTTTTGCAGGTGTATCTTCTTCAGAAGTTTCCTGGGCAGGTTCTTCATCATCAAAATCTTCTGGAATACCGTCGTCTGTAAATTCTTCTGCAGGAACTTCTTCTTCTACAAAAGCTTCTTCTTCAGGTTCAGTTTCTGCAGGAGTTTCTTCTACCTGAGGTGGAGTTTCTTCCTGTGGTTCTTCAGAAGGAGTTTCTTCTGTAAATGATGAATTATCATCTTCAGGTACAAAAGTTTCTTCTTCCTCATCTTCATCTTTATATACAGGAGGAGTCATACCCAGATTATCTTCTGGTTCATCGTATACAGGAGGTTTTGTTTCGGTATAAGAATCATCTGCGACAACATCTTCTTCTTCGTAATCAGGCTTTTTATCACCTGTCATCTGTTTTGCAATAACAGCAGTTCCGTATACCCTTTCGTCCTGATTAGAACGTTTAGTAATTTTTACGATATTATTTGCATCCTTATCAATTCCAATGGCGTCTGCGGCTTCTGGAGAAAGCATGATTGCAACTCCTTCAGAAGGATCAAGCGCACCTATTACAAGGATATCGATTGTTGTGTCCCCGTTTATATTTGTTACCGTGATGACATCTCCCGGAAGATATCCTACAGTTTTTGCAAACAATCCCTGAGGAAATACCCCTTCGTCTACAACAACTGCTCTTCCATCCAAAGAAGGACTATAAGAAGCAAAAAGCAATCCTCCCAGAAGTACTGTGACAATTAAAGCAAAATTTTTCAAAAGTTTTCTTTTCATATCCCTACCCATCCTATGCTATAAGAGACTTTTTTATGTCATCAACAAGTAAAACTGAAATATCTATTAATTCATTGATACTTGTATTTTTTGAAGAAATCTTCATCGATCTTGTAGTCAGAATATCACCGGTTTTAACAGCTGTAAGTGACCACTCTATTTTTGTAAGTTTAGATACCCTTCCATCATCAGAAAGCTCATAATAAAGCTTTACCTGGATAAAATAATCTGAACTTCCTTCAATAGCCTCTTTTACTCCAATGCTCCATAAAATCTTATCATCTTCGTCTGAAGTAGAAATTGAAGCTTCGGAATTGGTAACAATGTATCCCCAGTTAAAGAATTCATCAAAGATTTCATCTTCAAACACCAGAGACTGTTCTGTTACATCAGGATTACTTCCATCATGCTGCACAATCTGAAAAGAAAGCTGCTTTGCAAAGCATGAAAAAGAAAACATAAAAAGACATGCAATTAAGAGTAATGTTTTTTTATTCCCCATAGTTTCACCCCAATTTTTCTTATAAGGCTATCATTATGTACATCGGAGAAAAAAATACTCGGGTTTAGTGTTTTTTATTAAATATTCACACTTTGCGTAATTAGTCTTCTTATGATAAAATAGAGTAAGTGGGACCGGAAAATGGAAAAACGTATCTATATTATCGGTGCCGGGTTTGCCGGACAGACAATTGCAAATGACATCAAACGAAAAAAGGTATTCGGAAAAGTAAATACTTTTTTAGATGATGATAAAAACCTTATTGGAACGACTATTGACGGTATTCCTGTCTTAGGTCCAATCAGTTCTGTTGCATCAATTCTTGGAAATTCCGGAAACGACGAAGCAATCATCGCAATCCCATCCGCTCCAAACGAAAAAATCCGCGAAATCTACGAAACATTAAAATCAAACGGTTTTTCTAATATAAAAATTCTTCCGGGAATCAGCCAGGTAATAGAAGGAAGCGGTCACCTTATCCAGACAAGGGACATAGATCCTTTAGATATTCTTGGCCGCACTCCGGTCACAATCTCTTTAAAAGAAAGCCTTTCTTACCTTCGTGGGAAGCGTGTTTTAATAACAGGGGCAGGTGGTTCAATCGGTTCAGAACTTGCACGACAGCTTCTTTCGGGTGGTGCAGAACGTCTTTACCTTTTTGGTCACGGTGAAAACTCAATATGCAATATTTTCCGCGAATTAAAGATGTTACAGCAGGAAGGAGTCGGAGAAAAAGCAACTATTGTACCGATTATCGGGGACATGAGAGACCGCGAATATACCGACTACATTATTAAAAATACCAAGTGTAACGTGATTTTCCACTGTGCGGCGTACAAGCATGTTCCGATGATGGAGGAAAATCAGGTTGCGGCTATAGAAAATAACGTATTCGGAACTAAAAACCTCCTTGATGCGGCCTTAAAACACCACGTAAACAAATTTGTTCTGATTTCTACAGATAAGGCTGTTGCACCCGTATGTATTTATGGTGTTTCAAAAATGCTCTGCGAAAAACTCGTCCTTGATGCGGCCAAAAAAGTAAAAGATTCAAAACAGGATATAATGTTTGTGCGCTTTGGAAACGTACTTGGTTCAAGAGGTTCAATTCTTCCGCTTTTCCAGAATCAGATTAAAACGGGTGGTCCTGTAACCGTAACAGACGAAAAAATGGAAAGATTTTTTATGACCATTCCGGAAGCCTGTTCCCTTGTTTTACAGACAGGTGGGGTTGGCATAAACGGTAAATCATACCTTCTGGATATGGGAGAGCCGATTAAAATCATTGACCTTGCAAAACAGATAATCAAAGTTTCGGGCCTTGAACCATACAAAGATATCGATATAAAAATTCTTGGTGCAAGAAAGGGAGAACGCCTTATTGAACCTTTATGGCTCGAAGACGAACATCCTACAAAGACAAAATACAAAAAAATCCTCCAGCTGGACAACAAGGAATACGAAACAAAACGCCTGGAAGATCTTTTAGAAAAGCTCTACCCTATCTGTTTTTATACAGAAGAAAAGGAAAATCTCTTCCGCAATAAAGAAAAGCTTGTAGAGATTCTCTGCGAAGACTGTAAGAGCCTTAATGATTTTTACAAAGAAATTGAACACGACGGAATAAACCGCACGGATATACTGTAAGGTAAACTTACAGATAAGGAAAACACAGAAGGAAAATATGAGTGAATTAAAAGTTCCTTTTCATAAAGCCGCAATAACAGACGCAGAAAAAAAAGCCGTCCTTGATGTACTAGATTCAGGCTGGCTAACAACAGGAAAATATGCCCTGGAATTCGAAAAAAAGTTTACTCAGGCTGTTTCCAAAGGGGACGAAAAAAGAAACCTTCCTGATAAGCGTCCCGTGATAAGCCTCTGTGTAAACTCAAATACTTCCGGGATGATTCTTGCAATGGAAGCGTGCGGTGTAAAAGAAGGAACAGCCGTAATCACAACTCCATATACCTTCGTTTCTACCGCTGCCTGTGCAAGACACCTTAATGCAGATGTTTATTTTGCAGATGTAGAAAAAGATTCTTACAGCATTGACCCGGACAAAATAGAAGAAATACTTCTCCGCGACCAGAAAAATGGCAACAAAGTGCGCGCCATAGTCCCCGTCCACATTGCAGGAAACGTCTGTAACATGAAACGTATCTTAGAACTTGCAAAAAAATATTCCACCAAAGACCACAAAATCCGCGTGATCGAGGATGCCGCACACTCCTTCCCTTCTCCAACAGAGCTCGGCTATGCCGGAACAATCGGGGATGCAGGCGTTTTTTCTTTTTATGTAACAAAGACAATCACAACGGCAGAAGGCGGAATGGTCTGCACAAGAGATCCTGAGCTTGCAAAAAGAATGACAGTGATGCGCCTTCACGGAATGGACAGAACAACCTGGGACCGCTACACTTCTCCACGCGCTTCGTGGGAATACGACATAGTTGCACCGGGGTACAAATTCAATCTTCCGGATGTTTTAGCCGCAATAGGATGCTGCCAGGTAGAAAGATCAGAATTATTTTACGAGCAGAGAAAAGCCGTTGTAGAAAAATATAATCAGGCTTTTAAGGATTTAGATTTTATTGAACTTCCCCCCGATGGAGACGGAAATGCCTGGCACTTATACCTCATGCGCATAGTTCCCGAAAAATTAAAAATCACAAGGGAAGAATTTGCAAAAAAGATGCAGAAATCAGGTCTTGGAATATCGGTTCATTTTATTCCGATTTTCCACTTTACTTACTGGAAAAAACTTTATCCGGATTTTAATGCACAAAATTATCCTAATGCAGAACGCCAGTATTCAAGAACAATTTCCATTCCTCTCTTCCCGGATATGACAGAAGAACAGGTAGAGCTTGTAATCGAAACTGTAAAAAAGATAGGAAAAGAAAACCATGCCTAGTGTAAAAGAACAGAAAAATACATTAAGGTCTCTCGAAGCAAAGGGCTTTTACAGCGATGCAGGCGATGAAAACTGTCTTTCTGCGGTTTTAATCAGAAGCCCTGCCCCTACAGGAAAAATCAAAAGCATTTATATAAACGATCTTCCCGAAGGCTATCATCTTTTTACAGCTGATGATATTCCCGGAAGTAAAACAATGGAAGTAAACGGAACTTCCATAAAAATATTCGGATACGGAAATGTCTCTTATACAGGAGAACCTCTTGGAATATTAATCGGTCCGGATGAAAACGTAGTTCAGGAATTAAAGAAGAACGTAGTCGTAAACTTTAATATTGAATCTCTTGAATCAGCATTAAACAACGTAATCAAAGGACAAAAGCGGCAGGAAGATTCAAAGAAGAACATCAACCTTACAAACTTTGTTTCAGAATTAAACGACATGCCTTCGCTCAACACCGTAATCGACAAAACTCACACCGAAGACAATACTCAGGAAATACTTGCAACAAGAATCGTAAAAACCGGAATGTGGAAAAGAAATTCTACAGCCGCAGAAAAAAAGCTTTTTACAAATCAGGATTTTATATCTGAACAGAAGTGGACACTCGCATTAAAATCACCATCGTGGCAGGAAACAAACGGAGCATACAGTTACTGCGAAGGAAAAAATCTTCATGTATACGCGCCTACCCGCTGGACTTATTCTGTGATGAAGTCGCTCTCGCAGGTTTTAAAGCTTCCCGAAAAATATATCCACGTTCATAAAACAAAGCCTTCGGGAGTATTTGCAAAAGGGCTCTGGCGTACAACCCAGATTGCAGTACAGGTTTCTCTTGCGGCAGTCCTTTCTAAAAAAAGTGTAAAACTCATTCTTTCGCAGAAGGAACAGGATACTTATATGCTTCCGGGTGTTCAGACAGAGTTTACATATAAAACAGCACTTTCAAAAGAAGGAAAAATCAAGGCATTAAAGATCGGAATAGATATTGATGCTGGTTCTTATAATCCTTTTGCACAGGAGATAACAGACCGTCTTGCAATTTCTGCATGCAGCTACTATAAGCCGGAAAATGTTTACATAGAAGCAAAGTGTCATACATCAAAATCGCCACCGACATCAATCAGTATTAAAAACCTTGATTCACCTTCGTTCTTTGCAATAGAAAACGAAATGCAGGAATTGAGTAAGCTTACCCACCTGTTCCCAGAAGAAATAAGGAAAATAAACACGAACGTAGAAAAAACTGATTTTCCTTTCCACATAAAGATCGACGATTACCGCCAGACCTTTGAAAACTCAATTAAAATCAGCGACTTTAACAGAAAGTATGCCTCTTTTAATATGGATGCATTAACCCGCGTTTCTAAGGGAAGCACTCCATTCTTCGGTCTTCCACTAAGGGGAATTGGAGTTTCTACAGCATATAATATTTCTGCCTATTACGGTGATTCAATTTTTTCTTACAACCCTAAAATCGAAGTAAAACTTTTACCGGACAACAAAGTAGAAATTCACACAATAAAACCTTCGGCTGTAATTCAGGATATCTGGAAGCAGACAGTAAACGAAATACTTCAGATTAAAAAAGAAAACATAACAATAAACTCAAACTTCCATATTGACGAAATACCTGACTCTCCCGAAGACGCTTCAAGTTCAATAACAACAGTAAACGAAATCATCCGTAAGTGCTGCCTCGAGATTCAGAAAAAAAGATTCCATCAGCCGCTTCCGATTATCTCTCAGAAAACACTTGGAACTTCCATTACAAAGGGATGGAATAAAGAAAAATTCAGCGGAAACCCTTTTGGAACAACTTCATTTGCAACAACTGTCGTAGAAGTCGAACTTGATTCATATACTTACAGCGAAAAAATCAAAGGTATCTGGATAACAATCAACTGCGGACAGTTATACGACAAGGCAGCAGCCCTTAAAGCACTAAGGCTCGAAATCCAGCAGGAATTAACAATGCTTGTAAGCGGAAAGACAATTCCATGCGACAATTACGAAATCGAGTTTATTGAATCAGAAAATAAATCAGGACAGATAAATGAGCTTATAAGGAACACACTTCCGGCAGCTTTTTCATCAGCCCTTTCACTGGCCCTTGCTACACAGCTTAATAAAATTCCATGTACAGAAAATCAGCTTTATGAACTGATGAAGGAACGCGAAACAAATACAATAAAAACAAACAAAGAAGAAAAGAGTGAGGCAGAAAAATGAACATCCCAATAACCTTAAACGGAGATAAAATTATCCTTGACTCACGTCCCGAAGATTCGCTCATGGCTGTTTTAAGACGCCTTTCCTGCCCTTCTGTAAAATGCGGATGCACAAGCGGATACTGTGGAGCCTGCTCTGTTTTATTAAACGACAGCCCGGTTGCCTCGTGCAAAATCCCTGTAGGAATAATAAGAGACACAGACATAGTTACCCTTGATTATTTTAAGCGTACAAAAGAATACACTACAATCATGCAGGGATTCGAACTTGCACAGATTAAACTCTGCGGTTACTGCGATTCAGGAAAAATCTTTTCTGCTTATCAGCTTTTAAAATCGAATAAAAATCTTACGCGCCAGGAAATATCAGATCATGTAAAACATCTTTCTCCGTGCTGTACCGACCTTGCAACACTCACAAACGGAATTCTTTTAGCAATAGAGATTTCGAACAAGGGCTACGAATTTGTAGCAAAAAAATACAAAAAAAATATTACAAAAACTAAGGGGGATGAAAGATGAAGTCGGTTTTAATCGCGAAAAATATTTCTGAACTCTTATATCAGCTTAAAATCAACAAGGGCTTAAAAGTTGTAGGCGGCTGTACAAGAATAGAAGAGCTCCCCGATAAAGCAATTTCTACCTTTGGAATAAAAGAACTTTCACAGATTGCAAGACACGAACGCTTTTTAGATGTAGGACCTGGGGCCACACTTTCATCACTTTTAGCAGTAGGACAAAACCATCTTCCGCAGATTCTCTTCGACGCCTTAAACTGTATTGCAAACCCGATGATAAGAAATATTGCAACAATCGGCGGAAACTTATGCTCTCCCGGACAAAAGCTCACACTTTACGCTCCACTTCTGGCTCTAGAAGCAAGACTCGAATTTAAAAGCCAGTCAGAAACAAAACTCGAAACACTCCAGAATTTTAAAAAAGTTCCCGACGGATTTATCCTTTCGAATATAAGAGTTCCAATTTCAAATTATGATTTAAGCATCTTCCGAAGAATCGGGCCCGAGCATACAATCACAGAACAGTCTGCCTCTTTTGCCTTCCTTGTAAGCACAGAAAAAAATGCGATTATCGATGTAAGCCTTGCGTTTGCAGGTCCTTTTGTATTTAAAAGCAAGAGTCTTGAAAATGCGCTCATCGGTCATAAGCTACCTCTTACAAAAAAAGATATCGAAACAATTCAGGAGCAGGTTGCAGAAGAATTCCAAAATGCGGCAACCGACCAGATGATAAGCGATGTTGTTAAACAGCAGTTTTTTAATCTGACACGTTACAGTTTTGAACAGTTGACATAAAGAGGGCGGAGCCCCTCCCTACGCTCGCACGCTGTTGCTCGCTACCCAACCCAACGGGGGCACATCCCCCGTAACGCCCCCTATCTTATAAACATACAATCGTACGTTCGCTTCGCTCACTAACTAGTTTTGCTTCGCAAAACTAGCGTATGAACATACAATCTCCGTAAGAAAAGAATCTATACTTATTTTCTACCGCTGTTTTATAGGCAGAAAGTATATTTTCTCTTCCGGCAAAGGCAGAAACAAGCATGATAAGAGTACTTTCGGGTGTATGGAAATTCGTAAACATCTGATCTACTACTTTGAACTTATAGCCCGGATACATAAAAATACTTGTAGATGAAGTTCCAGGATTAAGCCATTCTTTCTGGGGGTTGAGCTGGTCGAAACCACCCTCTTCATCTGAAAGCTTTTGTGCGGCACTTTCCAGAGTACGTACACTTGTAGTTCCAACTGCAAGAATAGGACGACCTTCCCTTTTTGCCTTGTTTATGGCATCTGCAGTTTCCTTTGGGATTGTGTACCATTCTTCGTGCATCTTATGGTTTTCGATATTTTCTTCACGTACAGGAAGGAAGGTTCCAAGTCCAACGTGAAGGGTTACAAAGCGCCGTTCAATTCCGGCCTTGTCGAGCCTTGCGAGCATATCTTTTGTAAAATGAAGGCCTGCAGTAGGACAGGCTGCACTACCTGTATCTGTAGCATAAACATTTTGATAGCGCTCTGAATCTTCATCTGTATCTTCACGGCGGATATATGGAGGAAGAGGAATGTGTCCGTTTTTTTCAAACCATTCTTCGTTGATTGCAAAATCAAATTTAAGGGCTCTAAATTCTGTACCTGCGTTTCCTTCGTGTTCAATGATGGTTGCAATAGTGCCGTCAGGAAAAGTATAGCGCATTCCAGGCTTCTGCTTTTTTGCCGATTTTACCATTGTATTCCAGATGCAGCATTCTTTATCGATTGTATTTAAAAACATGAATTCAGTTTCGCGGCCTGTAGACTCTTTTATACCGTAAACACGTGCACGGCGAACGCGGCTGTTATTAAAAATCATGAGTGTGCCCGGCTGAATTAAAGAAGGTAAATCATCCATCATATGGTGTTCCACTTTACCTGTAGCACGGTCTAAAAGCATGAGTTTATCCTGACCACGCACTCCGCTTGGATGCTGCGCAATCAGTTCTTCTGGTAAATCAAAATTAAAATCGGAAGTAAGCATAAAGGTACTTTATCACAAAAAAGAAAAATTAACTATAATGGTGGGAATTTTAATTTTATAGAAAAATTATTGGATTATTAAAATAATCATCAAAGATGTTTTATGACTTTTTTACTGCGCTAAGAAGATCTTCATCATAAG
>JAEEGJ010002939.1_pt1 | contig 73026 bp, 63 predicted proteins | sample 8958761 | NCBI WGS metagenome assembly JAEEGJ01 (sample SAMN16246546, study PRJNA631951) | gut metagenome | biome: gut microbiome; feature: rumen; material: RS-attached | host: Bos | place: Iran: Karaj | collected 2018-10 | reverse complement strand
GACAGTTCGGTCCCTATCTGTCGTGGGCGTAGGATATTTGAAAGGAGCTGTCCCTAGTACGAGAGGACCGGGATGGACGCACCGCTGGTGCACCAGTTGTCATGCCAATGGCACAGCTGGGCAGCTAAGTGCGGAACGGATAAACGCTGAAGGCATCTAAGCGTGAAGCCGACCTTAAGATAAGATATCCCTTCGTAAGAGTAAGACCTCTCATAGACTATGAGTTTGATAGGCTCAAAGTGTAAGCGTGGTGACACGTTCAGCTTGCGAGTACTAATCGGTCGAGGGCTTTTCCTTTTTACTTCTGAACTTCTTTGTTCTTGCCTCGCATTACGCTTTATTCCTTCAAAAGTTTTCAATAATATTTAGTCGGTGCTTATGGCAATGAGGTCACACCCGTTCCCATTCCGAACACGGAAGTTAAGCTCATTCGCGTTGACGATACTTGGCTGGTGACGGCTCGGGAAACTAAATCAGTGCCGACACAAATAAATATCGGAAGCTAAAAATAGCTTCCGATTAATTTATGAGGGCCATTAGCTCAGTTGGTTAGAGCATCCGGCTCATAACCGGACGGTCTGGGGTTCGAGTCCCTAATGGCCCACCACGGAAAGCTTTCAAACTATATGTTTGAAAGCTTTTTCTTTTATTTTTATTGATTTATGCAAAAATGTATGTTATAATACTTACATATTATATTTGACCGTGTTAAGGAGATCACTATGAAAAGGACTGATTATATATCCTGGGATGAATATTTTATGGGTATTGCGCTATTGTCTGCACAGCGCAGCAAAGATAATTCAACTCAGGTAGGTGCGTGTATTGTAAATGATAAGCATAAGATCGTTTCTGTAGGCTATAACGGTATGCCCACAGGCTGCATTGATGATGATATGCCGTGGGAGCGTGATGGCGAGTCCACACTTGATACCAAATATCCATTTGTCTGCCATGCTGAGCTGAATGCTATCCTTAACAGCAGTTTCGGAAGTCTCAGCGGCTGTACTCTCTATGTTACACTCTATCCTTGCAATGAGTGTGCAAAGGCTATAATACAGTCCGGTATCACTCGTGTGGTTTATAAATGCAATAAGTACGCCAATACTGACAGCGTTAAGGCTTCCACAATTCTTTTTGAGAAATGCGGAGTTAAGGTGGAAGAGTATCAGCCAAGCGGCAAGGATATAATTCTTTCAGTCTGAGGTGTTAGATATGAAACCAAAACGAATTAACTGCTCGGTGCAGTAGGAGAGGGAACGTCACACCGAGTAAGAATTGTTCCCGTACTGCGCCGATTATTGATATAATTTAAAAAGGAGCAGTTATTATGAATGAATATTTGAAATATCTTGACAGGATAGAATTTGTTGTTACAATGTGTTGCACAGGCAAGTGCAAGCATTGCAGCGAAGGGGAGCACACAGCAGGCTCTCCTCATATTGACACGGATATTGCTGTAAAATCAATTAAGGACGTATGCAGCAGATATGATATCAGGTCTTTGATGACTTTCGGCGGCGAGCCACTGCTTTATCCCGAAACTGTTACTGCTATACACAGGACTGCCTATGAAATGGGTATCCCTCAGCGCGACATCATAACAAATGGTTATTTCAGCAAGGATAAGAACAGGGTCAAACAAGTGGCATCAATGCTTCGTGAGAGCCATATACAGCGGGTTATGCTCTCTGTGGACGCTTTTCATCAGGAAACTATACCTCTTGAGCCTGTGGAGTTCTTTGCTGACATCTTAAAAGAAAACGGTGTTTATGTTGAGATAAGTCCTGCATGGCTGGTTGGCAGAAGTGCTGATAATCCTTACAATGCTATAACATCTGAACTACTTGGGAAGTTTGCTGCAAAGGGCTTTGAAATAGGTAGTGGTAATGTAATTTTTCCGCAGGGAAATGCTTTGAAGTATCTTGGCGAGTATTTCAATGAGGGCGAAGTTGTTTCAAATCCCTATGAAGAATCGCCTTATGATATCCGCTCGCTTTGCATCAGCTGCGACGGCAGTGCATTGAACGGTAATCTCTACGAGAAAGACGTTTTGCAGTTAATAGAGGAGTATTCTCCGAAATAAAAAAATTGCCGCAGCATTTGCTGCGGTTTTTTATGATTTCAGATAGTTGGAGAGCTTTTTCTTTTTCTTTTCTTTGTACATCTGCTTATCCGCTTCTGTAACAAAATTAAAAATATCCTCTCCTTTTTTGGGTGTTGCAATGATAAAACCTGTACTTGCACTTAGTTTGAACGGGTTTATCTTGCTCTTATTTATCCTTTCAATATTATTTTGTATCCTTAAAGTGAGATTTTTGGCAGCTTCTTCGGTATAGTCTGCACCAAAAATTATAAATTCGTCACCGCCGAAGCGGCAGAATATCTCTTTTTCGCATGAATCTCTGAGAACATCGGCTATATTGCATATGGCCTGATCTCCTGTATTATGACCGTAGGTATCGTTTATGCCCTTGAGTCCGTCAAGGTCAATAAACATCAGCATTATGCTGAGCTGTTCTTCCGTACACTTGTCGTACAGCTCGGAAGTTGCCAGAACAAAGCCGTTTCTGTTATATATTCCCGAGAAAGTATCCTGTGCATAGAGTTTGCCAAGTCTGTCAATAGCATATTCAAGGCACATGAGCTTTCGGATATTTTCAAGAGAGTTGCTGATGTTTATACAGAAAGACTGGAACATTATATTCTGCAAAGCAAGCTTAGTGCTTCTGATAGCCATATATCCGAGACATCTCTCACCAAAATGAAGAGGCGTTACAAAGAAAAGCTTGCCGTTGTCTCCTGTATTAACAGAAGGAGGGATAATGTCCTTGGACTTGAATTTTCCACAGTTTATGAATTCGCCGTTTACATACGCTATAGGAACTATGACTTCTTCAGTGAATGTCACAGGCACTTTTTCAGAGGAACTGTCTGAGCCTGTGGAGTTTTCAACTGTCGTTTCACTGTCCCAGTTATCGCAAAGGCAGAAGTAAAACTCATCGGGGTGTATCTCTACTGCTGCACGTTTGAGGGTCGAGATATACTCATCGAAATTGTTGCAGGCGAGGAGCTGCGTGGATATTCGGTTAAGTATGGACATATAGGTCTGTATGCTTTCAAAGTTTGAATAGTTCCTGTAATTGAGCTTTTTAAGCTCTGACAGGTCTGAAAGCGCATTATGACCGCAGCCGCAGCTTTCGGTGAAGCAGGTGGACATATTGAGTATCACGCTTCGTTCCTGAGATATGCCGCGCAGGTGATTATAAAGCATCTTGCAGGCGAGCCGTCCCGAAAGTCCCAGCGGACGTTCAACGGAAGTAAGCTCTACCTGATAATTATGGCTGTTGTAGGTGTTGTCAAAGCCTGTTACAGCAATATCATCGGGCACACTGTATCCGTGTGAGGTAAGAGTCGTAATAGCCGACGCTGCCATAACATCATTAGCGCATATGATAGCCTGCGGCATCTCAGGGAGACACTCAATGAACTGCTCAACGGCAAGCTTGCCTGTGGGAGCACGGAAATCTCCGTAATATATAGCATCTTCGGTGATCTTTAGCTTGTTTTCTTCAAGTACGGAAGAAAAGCCTGCAAGTCTGTCTGAACTCTCAGTGTTGCCGGGAGGTCCCGATATATACGCAAATCGAGTGAAACCGTGTTCATTTATCATGTGCTCGGTTATTTTGCGCATAGCTGTCTTGTTATCTATACCGATGTAAAAGAACGGCGGAACATCTTTATCTATGCTCACAGCAGGGATACCTGCTTTTTTTATTCTGTCAAGAACTATGTTGCCCACAGGTTTATAGTATATAGTATTCGTAAGAAGGATCGCACCGTCAAAATCATTGAAATCAGGCAGATTGAAAATATTGAATTCACCAACATCGTGACGAGCGTTGCCCATATCGCCGCTGAATGATGTAAATGCAAGTATATTAAGTCCGAATTCATCGGCAGCAGAAGAAATGCCATCAAGGATAGAGCTCTGATAGCTCTGTCCGATCTCTTCAATGATGACAGCTATTCTGTATCCACTCATCTTTATCCCCTCTCTGTCAAAAGTCTCAAAAAACTAACCATACATATATTTTACTATATTCTTTAAAAAAAAGCAATAGAATTTTATTATAATATTCATTATTGATATTCACTTTTTATTAATATTGCTTTACTGGCTGTAAAAAATTGGGTAAATCTTACAAAAATGAAAAAAGGACGAAAAGACGAAAAAAAGCTTTGATTTTGGGATAATTTATCATAAATGCCGAAAATTGAACGGTATATTGACAAATCTCAAAAAAATGGTATACTAAAATGTAGGGGATAACGTCATTAAATGGCTTATCAAAATAATCTTCTGCCGTGCAGACCGCGCGGACAGAGATGCTGCGGAGGGAATTTATGAATATCTGGCACAAGATCAGTCCTAAGAGAATAACTTCCGAAGATTTTATTGCTGTGATAGAGATCGGCAAGGGTAGCAAGATCAAGTATGAGCTTGACAAGGAAACAGGTCTTATCAAAATGGACCGTATCCTTTATACTTCCACTCATTATCCTGCAAACTACGGTTTTATTCCAAGGACTTACTCAGACGATAACGATCCACTCGATGTACTGGTTCTCTGTTCTGAACAGCTTATGCCTCTTACTCTTGTGAGATGCTATCCTATCGGAGTTATCAGAATGCTTGACAATGGACACCTCGATGACAAGATCATTGCTATACCGTTTGAAGATCCTAATTACAATATGTACAAGGATATCGAAGAGCTTCCACAGCACGTTTTCGATGAAATGACACATTTCTTCACAGTTTACAAGGAACTTGAAAACAAAACAACAGCCGTTAACGAGGTCGATCATGCAGACGTTGCAAAAACGATCATAAGCGGAGATATCGAACGCTATATTGAGAATTTCTGTAAATAATGCACGGTTTTGACCGAAAATGACTAAAATGCGAAAGGAGATCACGCGTTTTACGTGTGAGAAAAGGTTTTATGACAGCTTCAAGTGAAATTTTATTCGGCAGTGATTCAAATGTTGCCCCTATCGGCATCATCGCTATGAACAGCGTTACCGAGCTTGGCAGAAAGATCGACGATTATCTCGTTGACTGGGCAGGCAAGGGCGGTATCAATGTGGATTCATTCCTCGTTGAGAGCGAATGCCCACGTTTTTCATCGGGTGACGGCAAAGGTCTCATCAAGTCAACTATCCGCGGTAAGGATCTCTTCATCATTATTGATGTAGGCAACTACAGCATCAAGTACGACTACTTTGGAATGCAGAACGCAATGTCCCCTGACGATCATTTTCAGGATCTTAAAAGAATAATCCAGGCTGCAAGCGGTAAGGCTCACCGTATAACTGTCATTATGCCTACTCTCTACGGCGGCCGTCAGCACAGAAGAAGCTATCGTGAGTCTCTTGACTGTGCCTGCGCACTTCAGGAGCTTGAGGCAATGGGCGTATCAAACATCGTTACATTTGACGCTCACGACCCGAGAGTTCAGAACGCTATCCCGCTCATGGGCTTTGATAACGTTATGCCTACTTATCAGGTACTCAAGGCAATGCTCAAGGATATCAAGGATATCAGCTTCAACAAGGAAAAGTTCATGGTAGTAAGCCCTGACGAGGGTGCTCTTAACAGAAATATGTACTACGCATCAGTTCTCGGCGTAGAAATGGGTATGTTCTATAAGAGAAGAGACTACTCCACTATCGTAAACGGACGCAATCCTATCGTTGCTCACGAATACCTCGGAAACCCTGTTGAGGGCAAGGACGTATTCGTATCAGATGATATAATTTCATCAGGTGAATCAATGCTTGATGTTGCTTCTGCACTCAAGGAAAAGAAGGCAGGCAGATTCTTCGCTTATGCTACTTATGCTATCTTCACAAACGGTCTTGAGAAGTTCGACAAGGCTTATGAGGACGGCATCATCGACGGTGTATTCGGTACAAACCTTACTTACAGAACACCTGAGCTCCTTAGCAGACCTTGGTTCCATGAGGTTGACGTATCAAAGTATATCGCATATTTCATTGAAGCTATCAACCATGATGTTTCTATCAGCAAGATCATTGATCCTCACACAAAGATAGAGACTCTCCTCAAAAAATACGGCATGAAATAAATATTTAACTGATAAGGCATTGTTAACAAACAATGCCTTGTTTATTTGTGAAATTTATGTGAAGTCGCTGTGAAAAAATAACAATCGAATTGACAATTATTCGTCAAAGTGCTATAATATTATCAGTAAATTTTAATTTACATAAGGGATTTAAAGGTAAAAATAATAACGAAGGGGAGATTCAATGTTACAACTGAAAGACATCGTGAAAAAGTACGGCGTTGGTGATAACGTCGTAAATGCTCTCAACGGAGTCAGCGTAACTTTTCGTGAGAGCGAATTTGTAGCTATACTCGGTCATTCGGGCTGCGGTAAAACTACACTTCTTAACATCATAGGAGGACTTGACCACTACACATCGGGTGATCTTATCATCAATGGTGTTTCGACAAAGGAATACAAGGACAGAGACTGGGACGCATACAGAAATCATTCTATCGGATTTATTTTTCAAAGCTACAATCTTATACCACATCAAACCGTTCTTTCAAACGTTGAACTCGCTCTCACAATCTCAGGCGTATCCAAATCAGAACGCCGCAAACGTGCTAAGGAAGCACTGGAAAAGGTCGGTCTCGGAGACCAGATACACAAGAAGCCTAATCAGATGTCGGGCGGACAGATGCAGCGTGTTGCAATTGCCCGTGCGCTTATAAATGATCCTGATATACTCCTTGCCGACGAGCCTACAGGTGCTCTTGACTCGGAGACTTCCATACAGGTAATGGAGCTTCTCAAAGAGATCGCCAAGGATAAGCTGGTAATCATGGTTACTCATAACCCTGAGCTTGCAGACCAGTACGCTACACGTATAATAAGGATCAAGGACGGTAAGCTCACAGGTGACAGCGATCCGTTTGAAGTGAAAAAAGCTAAAAAGTCCAAGGATAAGAAAGCTGATAAAAAGGCAGACAAGGAGAAGAAAAAGCGAGTATCTATGTCTTTCGGTACGGCTGTATCGCTTTCTCTCAATAACCTCCTTACAAAAAAGGGAAGAACTCTTCTGACTGCTTTTGCAGGCTCTATCGGTATAATCGGTATTGCCCTTATCCTTTCACTTGCAACGGGTATAAATGAATATATCGACAATATACAGGAGGAGACTCTTTCTTCATATCCTCTGGAAATAATGCGTGAGAATACTGATACATCAGGTATGATTGAAGCTCTTATGAAAAATCAGAAAGAGTATGAAGCACGTACCTTTGAAGATGATAAGGTGTACGCTAATACTCAGGTCTATGATATGTTCAATTCATTCAATTCTTCTGCAAAGCAGATCAATAATATGAAGGACTTCAAGACATTCCTTGAAAATGACAGTGTAATAGCTGAAAAGGCAACAGCCATTGGCTATTCCTATGATGTAAAGATGCCTGTTTTCACTCAGTCACCATCAGGTGAGATAATCAAGGTAGACTTTATGGATATGTACAGCAAGGCTATGGGAATGGGCGAGTCAGATCTGATGGCTGCTTCCATGAATAATCCTATGGCAGGTATGGAATTGCAGGCATTCGGACTCAACGTAATGGAAGAGCTTCTACCTGGTGGAAATGGTGAGCCTGTAAACGATCTTGTTAAGGAGCAGTATGAGCTTGTCAACGGTAAATGGCCTCAAAGCTATGATGAGGTAGTTGTTGTGCTCACACAGAATAACGAGCTTCCAGATATCATCACCTATGCAATGGGACTTAAAGATCAGGACGGATTTGCTGATAAACTCAAAGCTGCAATGAGCAACGAAGAGATAACTGATTATGGACAGGTCGAGTGGAGCATAGACGATATCCTTGGCAAGAAGTTCAAGATGATACTTCCTTGTGAGTATTACCAGAATAACGAGTTTGGCAATGGCTGCGTAGACCTTACAGCCACAAAGACAGGTCTTGAATACCTTTTCAATGCAGAAGATATCGGAACAGATATAAAGGTAGTCGGTTTCATACAGCCTAAGGAAGACGTAAAAGCTCCGATGCTTAAGGGCTATGTATGCTATACTGCCCAGCTTACTGATTATGTTATAAACAAGACCAATGAGAGTGAGCTTATTAAAAAGCAGATCGAGGACAAGGAAAATGACCTTATAACAGGTACAAAGTTCATGTCTGACGATTATGTTGAGCCAACTCTCAAGGAAAAGACTGAAACAGCAAAGGAATTCATCAAGAAAGCAGATACAGATACAAAGGCTGACATATACCGTCTTGTTATATCACAGCCTGATCCTGCACAGGCAGATGCACAGGTAGCAGCTGCAATGAAGGATTTTGACCGTCAGCAGTTCCTTGATCAGATAACACAGATGTATTCATCTGAGCTTGGTGTTGATGCAGAGCAGGTAAAAGCTTTCGTTCAGGCTATGAGCGATGAAGAGCTTAAAGGTTATGCCGAGCAGGCTATCAGAGAGCAGATAGCACAGCAGTACGCACAGATGGCTCAGGAACAGCTTGGTTCACTTACAAATGCTGAGCTTGCAAAGCTCCTCGACTCAACTCCTATAAGCGATGAAAACTACGCTGTTGTATTTGAGAAGTATACTCCCGAGGAGATATCAAAGTCAACTTACGATGACAATCTTAAACTTCTCGGTGTTGCAGATGAGTCTGACCCGTCACGCATAAGACTCTTTGCAAAAAGCTTTGAGGACAAGGACGATATCTCAGACGCTATAAAGCGTTACAATGAGGGCGTAAAGGAGGCTGACGTTATACACTATACCGATGTTGTCGCACTTCTTATGTCGTCAATTACAGGTATTATAAGCGGTATATCATATCTTCTTATTGCCTTTGTCGGAATATCACTTGTTGTATCCTCAATAATGATCGGAATTATAACATATATCTCCGTTCTTGAGCGTACAAGAGAGATCGGTATACTTCGTGCCATTGGTGCTTCAAAGCACAATGTACGTACGGTATTCAACGCCGAAACGCTTCTTGTGGGACTTGCGGCAGGTCTTATAGGTATAGGAGTATCAGTACTTCTTACTATACCTATAAACGCAATAATACACCGTGTAACGAGTCTTGATACACTTCGTGCTCACGTTCCTGTTGTGGGAGCTGTGATACTGATTGTCATCAGTATGCTCCTTACACTTATCGCAGGACTTATCCCGTCAGGCGTTGCAGCAAGAAAAGATCCCGTTGAGGCTCTCAGAACTGAATAACATAAAAGGACTGCTTAACCGCGATCCTTATATAGAAGTTTATAGTTATTATCGGGGGAAACCTTTCTGAGGAAAGGTTATCCCCCGAACCCCTTTCCAAAGACTTTTATCTGATTTTTTTCCAGATAGGGCGCGTACGAATAATAAAAAAGACCTGCAAGTATACAGGTCGCGCCCTATCCGGAAAAAAATAAAAACAGAAGTTTTCGGGAGAGAGTTTGAGAGAACCCCTTTTTCAAAAGGGGTTCTCTCAATAATCAGCATAAAATTTTCTATATGAGTACCGCGGATAAAGCAGTCCTTTTTTATGTTATAGCTCAGAAGCTGTCAGCGTAATCACTGAGTTCATCAGCAAGAGCCGTTATATACTCTTTTGTGAGTACATCGCTGAAGCCACATTCTTTCAGAGCCATTTTAAATGTAAATTCACCTGAGTTGAAAGATGTTTTAGCGATCTTTTCGTATTGTTCCAGTGCCTTTTGCGGATCTTTCATTAGATCTTCAAATATGTCAAAGGCAGCAAGTGAAGATGTTGCATAGCTTATATAGTATCCCGGGCTTTCAAATAAGTGTGGGATATCACTGATATTTATATATGGATTATAGCTGTTGAACAGTTCGTCGAAAAGGTCAACTACCTCCTGTGGAGTCATATTATCCTTATCCCTTACCACAGTGTATTCAAATTCACCGAGAAGAAAACCGCATATTACCGAGTCGAGGAGATCAAGCACCTTGCTCAGCTTATTTGCATCGCTTCCGTCTCCGTAAATATCGTCATAAAACTGCAAGAACAGGAGTTCAAGTCCCTGTGACTGTATCTCTGCGATATCCATATTGTTTTTGAAGAGATATGAGGGAGTCTCATCGTAGAGACAGGCATGGAAGTGACCGAATTCATGTATGGCAGAGCCGAGTATATTCTCACTTCCCACATTTCCTATAAATATCCTTGCTCTGTTCTTTGTTGGCAGATCGTCAGTAAACGCACCTGAAAATGCATAGGCATTATTGCAGATAGTGTATAGCTTTTCATCGCAGATGATGTTCGCGCTTTTTTCTATATCAGCTGACAGGCGAGGAGCATAGGAACGTATTATCTCAAATGGATCAGAGCTGTCATCATTGAAAAATGCTGCCGACCAGTCGGGAATGTCGAAATATTTGTCCAGCAGCTTGTTGTAAACAGGGATAAGCTCTGATTTTACTGTCTTGCCCAGTTTTAATATCTCATCGCCTGTATAGTCTCTGTCATATTGCGAATAAAGCGAATCGGTATCATAATCAGTCAGAAGATCAAGGAGTATATCAGCACATTCAAGCTGCTTTTCTTTGAAAGTAAGGTCTTTATCGTTGGTGACATCGTAATAGCTGCTGATAGCCTCAGATCTTTCCTCAAAGCTTGCTTCTGATTCAAGACGTGCAGCCTCAAGATCGTATTCGCCTTCATGTTCGTTCAGATCTTCTTCGTCCACTAAGTCTTTAAAAAGGTCGCTGTATTTACTGTCGTAGCCATATACGAAACCGTAGTCGATAAGGTCTTGTGCAACAAAAGCTGCGCGGTAAAACTTGTTGTATTCGCTTTCCAGAGCCTTATCGGTATAGTTTCTGTAAAAGACTATTTCCATGTCGGTATGAGCGTCATAAATAAGATCGTACATATCAAGAAGATTTTGTATATCCTCTTTGATAACAGCTTCATCTTCTTTGTCGTCTATGTGGGAGATGAGAAGCTGAACTTCTTTCTCGATGTTTGAGATATCACATATCTCGTCATCGGGGATCTCTATATCATCGGGAATATCTTCTTCGTCAACAGCGTAGGACTGTCCTATCCTGAATTCCTCGTCCTTGTTTCGCTCTCGCTGTATCCTGGGCAAATCTGAGTTATTGTCAGAACATGAGATCATCGAAACGGAAAGGACTACTGCGGTAAGCAGTGCGGAAATGCGTGAAGGTCTCATAATTGCTCCTTTCTTGTTCAGGTACGGAGTTCTTTAACAGCCTTGGGTATATCCTGTATTTTCCTTACTATGATATCAGCTTTTGCAAGTTCTTCGTCCGAGCCGAAGCCGTATCCGCAGCCAATGGACGGCAGACCGTTCTGAGCAGCCGTTTCGATATCGTGAAAGCGGTCACCGATAACTATGAAGTCACCTTGGTGGTTAGGGGCTATTTTGCGGAATATCTCATACTTTGGTATAAAGTCAAAGGCTTCGCAGCAGTAGAAATAGTCGAAGAAACGGTCGAGCCCGAATACTCGTTTATGGCGTTCGAGGTAGTGGAAGCGGCAGTTACTGAGGAAGATAAGGGTATAGCCGCTGTTTTTTAGCTCTGTGAGCATCTCCTCAGCACCGTCGTACAGTGCGCCCTCGCCGCGGTCTACGCGCTGCGCCATATCCTGTCCAAGCATTATACGCGCTTTTTCACGTATCTCAGGGTCGAGCTCGGGGTGGAACTGTCCCCACATATCCGTTGAATTGAAGCCGAGCCAGTAGCTTATCTCCTTGTCGGAGTATTCACGGTGGGCGATATAGCCGTTATCCGAGAGCCATTTCATGGTATCGCGGAATGCGGGGGCGTATGTCAGTATCGAATTATGGATAGTGCCATCGTAATCAAAGATCAGATTAGTCATTATGCCTCGATCTCTCTGATGAGGTTTATCATCTCGATAGCACCCTCAGCGCACTCGCTGCCCTTGTTGCCAGCCTTAGAGCCTGCACGCTCGATAGCTTGCTCGATGTTCTCAGTAGTGATAACGCCGAACATTACAGGGATATCGCTCTGTAGAGAAACCTGTGCGATGCCCTTTGCAGCTTCGTTGCATACAAGGTCATAGTGTGATGTGCTTCCTCTGATGATAGCACCGAGGCATATGATAGCGTCGTATTTGCCTGATTTAGCCATTTTTGAAGCAATGAGCGGTATCTCGAATGCACCGGGTACCCATGCTATGTCTATAGCAGCTTCGTTGACATCGTGACGCTTGAGAGTGTCAACAGCTCCGCCGAGAAGCTTTGATGTGATGAACTCGTTGAAACGTGCAACAACGATACCTACTCTTATGTCCTTGGATACAAGTTTTCCTTCATATGTTTTCATAATTATAACTCCTTTATTAATAATGATCGAATTATGGAAGTATTATCTTCATTCATACTTAATATAAAACTCAGCCTTTAGCCTTTTGCCCTTAGCTATTAGCCAATGTGTCGCCTGCGGCTAATGCCTAACGGCTAACGGCTCATGGCTGATATTTTTCTTTCCTATTTCAATTAAAGCATATTTAAAGCTTATTTTTGGTGTAATTTTCTTTGAGCATCTGCTCAAGCTTTTCCTTATCACCCATAATTGTGTATTCCTTTGGCATTATAGCGTTATTGAACCAAAGTTTCAGGCTATCTCCCGATATAATGTACGTCACCTTTTTCTTGTTTCGTGCAAAGCCGAAGCTGTTTGGCTGATATACTCTCTGTGATGTGATGTAGGAGTATCTGCACACGAAAAAGTTTAGCACAAGGAGAATGGTGAGAAGTCCGCCTGCAATGGAGAGCAGCTTGTAGTTTATCTCGTTGTACTCGTCACCGAGTATCTTTGCGCCGCTCCAGTCCAGGATAAATACAACTACCCATATGAGCCAGCAGCAGAACCACCAGATACAGTTCTTTTTCAGGCGGCGTTTGATCTTTATTGCGTGCTTCTCGCTTTTTACTCTTATGCAGAATACGAAATATCCGACTACAGCAGCTACAAACACCACCGACATTATGCATAGTGCAGCTATGCAGAAGTTTTTCATGGTCATATTGCTTTCTCCTTATTTTGTCAGCGGATTTTCGTAGCCGTGCTTGCCGTACCAGTCAGCCAGCATCTTTACTGTTTTCTTCCTCTTTATGCCAAGATTGAAGCCGTTTGCGAACTTCTTATCGTTCATGAATAGATCAAGCTTTTCCATGCCGAACAGTCCCTTGCCGTATTCATAGCTCAGGCTCTGTACGGGAGTTATTCCCTTATTGGCAAAAATTGCATTTCTCATGCCCTCAGGTGAAAGACAGATTACAACGAAGGGGATAAGAAATATAGCAAGCAATACCATCAGAACGGAATGGACGGTGTTATTTATGAAGAAAAAACCGTTGACACCGAGAATAATTATGAGACCGAATGACCAGATATTGCTTATGAAAACCTTTTCCTTTGCCTTTGACCATGAAATGAAACAGCATATATCATATACAAAAGTGACTGTGCAGAGAATTATTAGAATAACTGTAAAAAATGTACTCATGAAAAAACACCTCAGTAATTAAGAATATGTCCCATCTTGTCTCTTTTTGTTTTTAGATAGAACAGGTCGTAGGCGGTAGCGTCCACCTGTATAGGGACACGCTCCTTTATTTCTAGTCCGAAGCCGCTGAGTCCGTATACTTTGTCGGGATTATTGGTCAGCAGTCTCAGTGTCTTGCAGCCTAAGTCGCGGAGTATCTGTGCGCCGATATAGTATTCGCGCATATCTCCCGGGAAGCCCAGAGCAAGGTTAGCTTCAAGGGTATCCATGCCCTTGTCCTGCAATTCGTAGGCGCGGAGCTTATTGATAAGTCCGATGCCGCGTCCTTCCTGACGCATATAGAGGAGTATTCCGCGTCCTTCTTTTTCTATCTGCGACATAGCCGCAGCGAACTGCTGCCCGCAGTCGCATTTAAGTGAGCCGAAAGCGTCACCTGTAAGGCATTCGGAGTGTACACGGCAGAGGATATCCTGTCCGTCGCCGATATCGCCCTTTACAAGTGCAACATGGTGTTCACCGTTGAGCTTGTTAACATAGCCGAGAGCACGGAATTCACCGTATTTTGTAGGCAGCTTTGTGTTTGCAACGCACTCTACCAGGTGATCGTGTACTTTTCTGTAGTCCTTGAGAGCCTGTATGGTGATGAACTTCATGCCCCATTCCTGAGCCTTTTCCTGTAGCTCGGCAGCTCTCATCATAGTGCCGTCGTCACGCATTATCTCGCAGCACAGTCCGCATTCTTCAAGACCTGCAAGGCGCATAAGGTCAACTGTAGCCTCTGTGTGTCCCTCACGTTCGAGGACACCGTTTTTCTTTGACATGAGCGGGAACATATGCCCGGGCTTGCGGAAGTCATCAGGCTTTGCATCGGGTGATACTGCCATACGTGCGGTATAGCCGCGTTCAGCAGCCGATATGCCTGTTGTGGTGTCAACGTGGTCTATTGATACCGTAAATGCTGTGCAGTGGTTATCGGTATTGTAGTCTACCATTTGGTGCAGATGCAGCTTATCGCAGAGCTGCGCACTCATAGGCATACATATAAGACCTTTTGCGTGAGCTGCCATGAAGTTTACATTCTCTGTAGTTGCGAACTGAGCAGCGCATATCATATCGCCCTCATTTTCTCTGTCCTCATCGTCAGTGACGAGGATGATCTCGCCGTTTCGGAGTGCCTCGCAGGCTTCCTCAACAGTGTTGTACTTGAACATTAAAATTACTCCTTATCAATTTTGATCTTGCCTGTTTTGACCGAGAAGCCGATATTGCAGTTTTCAACTGCGATGCTCAGGCTCTGGGAAGCATCTTTTTTGCTTTCGTCCTTGACATCGTAGTTCTTTATGCCTGTTACCTCGATATTTCCAGTATCAGCCTTGACGCTGATATCTGCCCCGTCTGAGCCGTTGAGCGGCAGACAGAAGGTTATATTTCCGGTTTCAGCCTTTATGTCGGTATTGGCTTTATAGGTAATATTGCTCATGGTGATATTGCCTGTGCCGCACTTTATCTCTGAGGCATCTGTGATCTCAATATCCGAGAATGTGATATTACCTACGCCTACATCAGCAGTAAAGCTTCCTGATATATTTTCGAAATCCACATCTCCCGTACCGCAGACAGCCTTGTAATCGGTAACGTATGATGGAACAGTTACATAAGCATCATAAACGATATAGCAGTCGGGATAGTTTTTACTGAACCATGTGTCTATATCTTCACCTGTGTTTGCCTCAACAAGCGTCATTATCTGCTCATTGTCCTTTATCTCGGACTTGATGTCGATGTGAGTGTTTATCTCGTCCAAGATCTCCTGAGTATCGCCATATATATTATAGATGACAGAGTAACCCGACTTGTTGTCGCCTGAGTGCTCGATAACTATCTTGCCGTTTGGAATCTCTACCGTTGCAGTTGATACTTCCTCAGGAGTATCAAACAAATAGTTGTTCATGTATCTGGTGTTTATTTTATATTTGCTTTCGAGGTCTTCTGTATCTAAAGTAACTTCGGCGGGAGCAGTGCCCGAGCTTTCGTTTTTCTTGTCGGCACAGCCTGTAAGCACAGCCGAAAGGATAAGTGACGATGCCAACAATGCTTTAATTGCTTTCATAGCTGATTTCTCCTTTAATATCCGTTTTTCATAAGAAATTCCATGGTGATGCCGCCTGTTTTGGGAGATTCCGCAGGCTTCATCAGTTTTTCCACATACTTGCCTATGATATCGTTTTCAAGATTAACGATATCGCCCACCTTTCTGCTTCCGAGAATGGTCTGAGCGGCAGTATGAGGTATAATGGATACGCTGAAGGACGTTTCCGTCACTTTAGCGACCGTAAGGCTTATGCCGTCAATGGCGATAGAGCCTTTTTCAATGATATAATGCAGCAGCTCGGGTGCTACCGAGACAGTATACCATACGGCGATACCGTCATTCTTTATGTCGGTGACAGTACCTGTGCCGTCTATATGTCCCGATACTATGTGTCCGCCGAAGCGTCCGTTTGCTGCCATAGCACGTTCGAGATTGACAGGACTGCCCGATGTGAGCTTGCCAAGTGATGAACGGCTGAGTGTCTCGTTCATAACGTCTGCGCGAAAGACTCCGCCGCCGAAATGCGTAACTGTCAGGCATACACCGTTAACTGCGATACTGTCGCCGATATGGACATCTTCAAGGACTTTCTTTGCCTGTATCTCAATGAACGATGAACTGCCTGACTGCTTTACGGAGCTTACAGTGCCGATCTCCTCAATTATTCCCGTAAACATTCTTCAACCTGCTTTCTATGAGGATATCATCGCCTATTCTGACGATGTTGCCCTTTTCGAGCATTATGGCAGCTGAGGGGAAGGGGACTCCTTCGCCGCCTACAGGTGACTTGCCATTGCCGCCGAATATCTTAGGAGCAATATATGCCTGTATCTTGCTGACTATGCCATTGCTGAGGGCAGACCAGTTAAGCTCTCCGCCGCCTTCAAGGAGGATACTGTCTATCTTTTCGCTGCCGAGTATCTTCATAAGCTCTTTAAGGTCGACTCTGCCTTCTACAGGTGACGTCTTTATAACGCGGCAGCCTGCTTCTCTGAACTTTTCCGCGCTTGCTTCATCGTCCGAAACGGTAGCGATGATAGTGGGGACTTCCTTTGCAGTCCTTACTATATTACATTCATAGGGAGTCCTGAGAGCAGAGTCACAGATTATACGTACAGGGTTCCTGCTGTTTTCAAGTCGGCAGGTGAGCATAGGATCATCGGCAAGAACAGTTCCGACACCTACCATGATAGCACTGTGTCTGAGCCTTTCCAACTGTACCTGTTCACGGGCGGCTTCTCCTGTTATCCATTTGGACTGTCCTGTATAGCATGCTATCTTTCCGTCAAGTGTCATGGCGTATTTAAGAGTAACGAAAGGCAGACCTGTTGTGATATAGTGAAAGAATATCTCATTGAGCGCATCGCATTCGTCTTTGAGTATTCCCTCGGTAACATCAATGCCGTGCTCGCGGAGTATCTGAGTGCCCTTGCCTGCAACAAGAGGATTTGGATCAGATGAGCCAACGAATACGCGCTTTATGCCGTGAGCTATTACCGCATCGGTACAGGGCGGCTGCTTGCCGTGATGACAGCAGGGCTCGAGAGTGACATACATATCAGCTCCAGTGCAGTCTATACCGTTTTCATCGCAGTATGCAAATGCAGAGCGTTCTGCGTGGAGATCGCCGTATTTTTTGTGATAGCCGCTTCCTATTATCTCGCCGTCGCGGACTATGACAGCTCCTACCATTGGATTTGGAGATGTGAAGCCCATGCCTTTTTGCGCAAGTTCAAGGGCTTCAAGCATAAATTCTTCGTGAGTCATGTTATTTACCTTTTGAGTTTATTCTTCATTATTGTTGCTTCTGAAATTATTATTTCCGAAATACCTCATGTAGAAGTACATCACCATATATACCATTATAAATATTGGTATGGTTATGAGGATAAGTCTTGTGAAGTCGATACTGCCTTTTGAATAATACGAATATCCGCATCTGACAATAAGTGTTAAGAGGAAGCAGGACAGAATGTGTATAGGTAGTCGAAGCTTTGTTTTGAGTTTCAGGAGCGTAAACGATAACCCGTAGAGTATTGAAGCTCCGAACCATATAAGGACTGAGACCATAGTATCGTTAAGTCCTTTGTCGATTATGAGCATAGGAACAAAAATGACCGTTCCGAGACCAATGGAAAGGAATACGTTATGCAGGATATTCTTCACAGTAAAGCCCCCTTATATTTAAAAATAGAAAAAGCCCCGTAACTCGGGGCGTAAATACTTATTACTGCGCTTGTGCGCGGTCTATCTTCTTTCATCCGGACTTTACCGTCGGCTTCGGAATCTCACCGAATCAACCCATAAGGCTCGCAGGCTATACTGCCGGTCAGGAATTACACCTAACCCCGAAGATCAATTTATAGTTAAGAGTTAAGAGTTGAGAATTGAGAGTTAATGTGTCTGCTGCGCAGACTTATTTAAATAGCATCGCCGTTAGGCGATAAAATAACTGTCAACTCTAAACTGCCAACTCTCAACTGTTATTATATCACTATGTTATACATTTGTCAATATGCTATTGACTAAAAACACTTTTTGGGGTATAATAATTATATTACATCATAAGGAGTGTTTTTTAATGAGCGAATGTACACACGACTGCTCAAGCTGCGGAAGCGATTGCAGCAGTAGACAGGAGCCTCAGAGCTTTCTCGAAGAACCTAATAAAATGAGCAATATCGGCAAGGTCATCGGAGTTGTCAGCGGTAAGGGCGGTGTCGGCAAGACTCTCGTTTCTTCTCTTCTTGCAGTATCTATGCAGAGACTCGGCAAGAATGTTGGAATCATGGACGCTGATATCACAGGACCTTCTATACCAAAGGCTTTTGGTATACATCAGAAGGCTGATGCATGTGAATTCGGTATTATCCCTGCTAAGACAAAAATGGGACTTGACATCATGTCTATAAATCTTCTTCTCGAAAACGAGTCCGACCCTGTAGTTTGGAGAGGACCTGTTATTGCAGGAGTTGTAAAGCAGTTCTGGACAGACGTTATCTGGAAGGACATCGACTGCCTCGTAGTTGATATGCCTCCGGGAACAGGTGATGTTCCGCTTACTGTTTTCCAGTCTCTTCCTGTTGACGGCATCGTTATCGTTACATCTCCTCAGGAGCTTGTATCAATGATAGTTGAAAAGGCTGTAAAAATGGCTAAGCTCATGAATATACCAATACTCGGTATCATCGAGAATATGAGCTATTTTGAATGTCCTGACTGCGGCAAGCGTCACAGCATATATGGTGAGAGCCATATCGAGGAGATAGCTGCACAGTACGATATACCTGTACTTGCAAAGCTTCCTATCGACCCACAGCTTGCAAAGCTCTGCGATCAGGGTACTATAGAGCTCTTCGAGGGCGAGTGGCTTACAGAAGCTGCCGAGAAGATAGTTTCAATGGAAAAGTGATTAGTTTATAGTGCTTAGTGCATAGTTTTTAGTAAGGGCGGAGATTATCCGCCCTTTTGCTATGTTTAGGGGAAGCACACTGGGCGTCCGCAAACATACAACATTAATCAAGGAGCGGACGACCAATGGTCGTCCCTACAAATTCTAATCACTATGCACTAATCACAAATAACTCGTGAAATCATGTAAGAAAAAAGGGCGCACACTGTGCGCCCCTACAATTATGAATTATCTATATTTATAGACTGTTGCTGCCTCGAAGCCGTCAAGGAGAGTTGTCATTCTTCCGAATGCCATGCCTGTTCCCTTTGCAACGCAGTTTATTGAGTCCTTGGCGATATTGCAGCTTATACCCAGTGTACGCTTGATGAGCTGAGTAAGTCCACCTAAAAGTGCGCCGCCGCCTGTGAGAAGGAGTCCGTTATCGTAGATATCTCCTACAAGCTCAGGTGGAGCATCTTCAAGCACCTTTCGGATAGCTTCCATGATAGTGAATGTGTCGTCCTCGATAGCTTCAAACAGCTCTGTTTCACTGAGAAGCACCTGTGCAGGCAGACCCTTGAGGAGGCTTCTGCCTTTGACGATATATGTCATCTCATCGCTTGGGTCGTAGAGGTTGCAGAGTTCTATCTTTACCTTTTCGGCAGTTCTCTCACCGATAAGGAGCTTGTACTTGTTCTGCATATACTTGATGATAGAGCGGTCGATAGCGTTGCCTGCCACCTTTACGGTATGTGAAGTGACTACGCCGTTCATAGAAACGATAGCCACATCTGTAGTACCGCCGCCGATATCGACTATCATGTGTCCCTTAGCCTTTGTGATATTTACTCCTGCACCTATCATAGCCGCAATTGGCTCCTGTATAAGATATACCTGTCTTGAACCCGCGCTCTTTGCAGCTTCTACAACTGCACGGCTCTCGATATCAGTGATGAAAGAGGGGATACATATAACGATACGTGGCTTTACAAGCTGCTTGCCTGTAACTTTAAGTATGAACTCACGTATCATGCTGTGAGTAAGGTCATCGTCTGAGATAACACCTTCGCTTATAGGACGCTTAACAGCGATATAATCGGGATTTCTGCCTATCATCTCGTAGGCTTCCTTGCCGACAGCCAGAACTCTTTCAGTCCTTGTATTGTAAGCGATAACGGAGGGTTCGCTGAGAACTACTCCCTTATTGCCCATTGTCATAACGATATTGGAAGTACCGAGGTCGATACCGATATCAGTGTTTGCCATTTTTCTCTTCCTTTCTTACTGCTCAAAGGGGGAAGGTGACTTCTTTGTCCCTGCAAGCATATGGCGCAGGCAGGTATACCGCCTTGTGCGCTTGTTGTTGTCTACCATTTTATATATATTCTCCTCACTGCCTATGACTATGAGGAGCTTTTTTGCTCTTGTAACGGCTGTGTACAGCAGATTTCTGTAGCACAGCTTGTCAAATCCGCCCATTATGGGGAGTATGACCGCTTCAAATTCGCAGCCCTGACTTTTGTGTACTGTAACTGCGTAGGCAAGGTCTACCTGTGAAAGCAGGTCAAATGTATATGTAGCCTTTCTGCCGTCAAAGTCTATGACAGCAAGTGAGCTTCGGTTGTCTATGCTTATGATGCGCCCGATATCACCGTTGAATATGCCTGCGCCCTGTTCGCCTTCCTTTGACCATGTGATGTCGTAGTTGTTCCGTGTCTGCATTACCTTGTCACCCTCACGGTAGGTGTAGACGTAGCCTTTTTTCTCCTGCTTGTTTTTTGCAGGGGGATTTATCTGATCCTGCAAAAGCTTGTTAAGCTCCACAGTACCAGTAACGCCTTTGCGTGAAGGCGTGAGTATCTGTATATCCTCAGTTGGGGAGTACTTATAGGCTTTGGGCAGTCTTGTCTTTACAAGGTCAACTATGAGCTGGAGTGCCTGCTGATAGTCGGTGCGCTTGAAGAAGAAAAAGTCCGAGTCCTTTCGCGTAAGGTCTGGATATTCTCCTGCAACTATCTTATGTGCATTGGTAACTATACAGCTTTTCTGAGCCTGTCGGAATATCTCTTTCAGCTCAGTAACAGGAACTATACCGCTGTCGATTATATCGCCGAGAAGATTTCCTGCGCCAACTGACGGTAGCTGATCGCTGTCGCCCACCATTATAAGTCGGCAACCCAGTCTTACTGCGCGGAGGAGCTTCTCAAAGAGCACAACGTCCACCATTGACATCTCGTCAATAACAAGCACATCGCAGTCAAGGGGATTGTTCTCGTTATGGGCAAAGGTGAGCCTGTCGCCCGAGTCGTAGACTACTTCGAGGAGACGGTGTATGGTCTTTGCCTCACAGCCTGCCAAGTCGGACATACGCTTTGCAGCTCGTCCTGTAGGAGCAGCAAGGAGTACCTTCATACCTCGTTTCTCAAATATGGATATTATAGCGTTGAGGGTAGTGGTCTTACCTGTACCCGGACCGCCTGTAAGCACCATAAGTCCACATGATACCGCAGTCGTTATAGCCTGACGCTGGAGCTTTTCATATTTGATGTTATGCTCCTCTTCCTCGATATCAATGAGGGTATCATAGTTGAAATCCTCGGGTGAGGAGAAGTCTTTGAGAATGTGTATCCTGTCGGCAATGAAGCTTTCAGCATAGTAATAATCGGGGAGATAGACGAATTCTATCTCATTTTTTATGTATTCAAACAGCTCGTCATCATCGAGAGCTGCGTTGTAAGCTGTGTAAAAGTCACTTTCGGACACTCCGAGAGTGGACTGTGTTTTCTGTGCAAGGACTTCAAGAGGAAGGCAGGTGTGACCTATGCCGCCGTTAGCGCGGAGTATATATTGTATGCCTGCAATAATGCGCTTGTTGTCATTTCGCGGTATATGCAGGTCGTGAGCGATAGTGTCGGCACTGTTGAAGTCGAGCTCGATGTAGTCAGTGCAGAGCAGGTAAGGGTTGAGCCTGAGAAGTGTCATCGCGTCCGAGCCGTATTTCCTGTAGGCATTCATTGCATATCTTGACCTGACCTCATACTGTGACAGGAATGACATGAGATTGCGCAGGCAGAAGAGCTTCTGTGCCTCTGCGGCTATCTCGTCGCACTTCTTTGGTGATATGCCTTTTATCTCCGCAAGTCTGAAGGGGGAATTTTCCATTATATCAAGTGTGCGGTCGCCGAATACTTCCACTATTTTCTTTGCAAGTCCCGGACCTATGCCCTTGACAGCTCCCGAAGCAAGATATTTCTCAATATTCACAACAGTTGCAGGGAGTTTTCTCTCGCAGTAAACTGCGCTGAACTGAGTGCCGAAGCGTGGGTGAGTGATGTAGTTGCCTTCGAGGATAAGTCCTTCGCCCTCTTCAATGTCGCCAAGCTCTCCCACAACTGTGATAAGCTCGCCGCCTGCATCGAGGTCAAGGACGATATAGCCGTTATTCTCATTTTTATAAAGGACATTTTCGACTGTGCCCTCAATGTGAAGGACCTCATGCTCCACGTTTTTCACCTCTGCACATAAAAATACATTTTATATTATAACATAAAAGCAGAAAAATAGCAACAGGCGCGGAGAAAAATTTGCCTGATATTTGAGTGTAGCGCGGAAAAGGCAGCGGGGGCTCCCCGCTTATATCACATAATTCAGAAAATAGCAACAGACGCGGAGAAAAAAAGATGCCTATTTTTTATACGGCTTTTTTAGATATGGTTCAATATCATCGGGTGATATAAGCTTTGCGGAGTGGTAGCGGTCACAGAACTCGTTGCAAAGCTGCAATTGCTCGGCACTTCCGCAATAGTCTATGAGCAGGATAGTATCAGCTATGAGACTTCCGTCCTCGATTATGGTGGAAAGGTAGTCAAGCCGTTCAGAAAGCTCGCTATCTTGAGAAAAAATAGGCAGTACAGTGCAAAGGGGATAGCTTTTGCCTCTGTGTTTTGAGCATATAAAAAGGCATATGAGTTCGGCTGCGGCTATAACAGCAACAACTATTATAGCGATCATCTCGGGTGTTTTCATTTCAACCACTCCTTTCCTGTTATTATATGCACAAAGCAGGTGAGTGGTTACGAAAAGGGAGCTTATAAAGGTTTTCGTATCAAAAAGTAATTGCCGCATTTAATGAAGCCGAGTTTTTCGGCTGTTCTTGCTGAACCGAGGTTTGAACGCTGACAAGTCCATGCAGGACGCTTTTCGTGGAGCATCTCCCTTATGGCAGCAGCTGCGGCGATAAAAGCCATTCCGCGGCGGCGATAGGCTTCAGCAGTCTCGATACCGATGTCACATTCCAAGCTGCTTGAAGCAGCCGAAAATGCCCACGACGCAGGCTCGTTTCCGTGCATAATGCATATGCCCCTGCCGCTTTTGCTGTATTCAGCGTAGTCTTTCCAGTAAAACGAGGGTACGACTCTTCCCGTGAGCCTGTTGAAGAGCTTCTCATCTATACTGTGCAGGGAATAACCGTCAGGGATATCAAAATCGGGAGCTTTGTCATGGGGATAGCAGTATTCATCTCGTGGGATAAGCTCCACTCCGCCATATTGCAGGAGTTTATCTGCCAGTGTATTGTCCTGACATAGAAACTTAAATTGCTCGGATATTATGAGCTCATGTATCTCGCGGATATCGTTTTCATCGGGAGTTCCGTAAATAAAAGTAAAATTGCCCCTGTGACGTATGAGTACAACGCTTTCGCTTTTGTTTGTGTATATGCAGCCGCTCTGTCTGCCCTCCGTCACTGCCATTGGATAGACTCTGCAAAAAGGTGAGTCCTGGGCAAGTGTTAAAAATCGGCTGTATTCTGAAACAGGTATTTCTTTCATGTTATCACCTCTGAGATAATTAAAAGCTCCCGTTTCGGGAGCTTTGAGTTATATGAGTTTGTTCACGTACGGTATGAATTTCAGCCCCTTTGTTATCAGATAAGAGATAACGAGGGTGAGCAGGCAAATACCAATAGTAGATATCGTACCGCCGTGTTCAAATGGATTGAACTTCATAACTAAGAATATATATCTGAGTACTGCCATGTGCAGAAGATAGATGCCGAATGAGCAGTTATCAAGCTCTGCGGCGATCTTATCAATAACAGGCACGGGCTGATTTTTCGTCTTTCTGAGAAATCCGAATAAAGCTACAGCTGCTGCAACATACAGTGGGAAGGAGTAAACTCCGAGAAGATTTATCATCTTGCCGCTTGTTTCGGGTGCAGCCTCTGAATTATTGTAAGCGTGTACAGTAAGCATTGCGATTATGCCGAGACAAATCACAAGCATGAGTCCGCTTGCTCTTTTCGGGAGCTTTATTATTCCCGTATGAAGAGCGTGACCTAAGAAGAAGTAAAGCGGATAAACGGTATATACACATATGTAAAACGGCAGCTTTTTACCTGCGATTGTTTCTATAAACGGTATTAACGAAGCAAATATCGTATAGATGAGCAGGATATATTTAAGCTGTGCTGCTGTGGCATTTCCACTGATCATCTTGTATATTGGCAGCATAAGATACAGTGCGAAGAGTAAATAGATGTACCACATATGCATCCAGCCGCTGCCGAAGAAGATAGCGTCGATCGAATCAGTGAACATTTTGCCCACGCCGCATTTTTTTATAAATACACCGTCGAATACTGCGAACAGTATCGAAAATACTACCAGTGCAACTGCCATTCGCAGTATGTATTTACCGAAGAGCTTTTTCATCGAGAGCACACGTTTGCTGTCCAGCAGAAGTGCTCCCGAAGCCATTACAAAGCAGGGGACAGCCCACATCATACAGTTTCTCACAGTCATCATAGCTCCCTGAGAACTTATATCAGAGGAATACATATTTGCTGCAAGGAATGTGTGGAGAACAGTTACTGCAATACAGGCTAAAGCTTTAAGACGGCTCAGATATAGTATTCTGTTATTCATATATTATCAGTTGTTTGTTACGAAACCACTTCCGCAGCCTGCGTCGGGATTTGTAGCGAAGCCGCTTCCACAGCCTGCATCGGGATTTGTAGCGAAGCCGCTGCCGCAGCCTGCATCAGGATTTGTAGCGAAGCCGCTTCCACAGCCTGCATCGGGATTTGTTGCGAAGCCGCTGCCGCAGCCTGCATCAGGATTTGTTGCAAAGCCGCTTCCACAGCCAGTGTCGGGATTTGTTGCAAAGCCACTTCCGCAGCCTGTATCGGGAGTCTGTGTAGCAGGAGCCTGCTGCTGAGCAGGTGCATATGTTGTTTCTTCAACGTATGATGCGTCTATGTTATTGTTTGCATCAGGATCGAGCTCGTGGATAGCTTCTGTAGACTCAGGAAGAATAGCAGCCATTTCCTCTGCCTTCTTTGTATCTACTTTTTCCTTTGTGCTCTTTGAAGTGTACTTGATAAATGCTATGCCGTCCTCAAAGCGGATCTCAGCGAGCTTGTCGATGTCATCGAATGGGAAGTTATGAAGAACAGCTTCTGTCTTGTCAGCGAACTCTATCTTTACAGAGTACTGGAGAGTAGCGATCTTATCGGACTCACCGTATGTTATGTCACTTACCTTCTTAGGCACATAGTAAAGTGTGCGTTTTTCGTCCTTTGCGAAAGAGTCCTTTTCTTCAAGCATATTCTCAGGATACTCTTCCTCTGTTTCAGCCTTTACTGTGAAGCTTACGATCTCCTTGTCTGTCTTGTTTTCAAGGTCAGCGACCAATACATCTGAACCCTCTGCCTTTTTACCGATAAGCTTGTATTCCTCAGCAACTGTAGTTGCCTCTGTAGTTGGCTCTGCAGTAGTTGTCACCGATGTAGTAGCCTCAGGTATATTTGCAGATTGTGTAACACTTCCGCAGCCTGTGAGCACAAGTGCAGAAATGAAAGCGATTATTGCTATTTTCTTTCTCATAATATTATCTCCTTTTACTTGATCTCGCCTAATTTCTGTAATGGCCATTCGGTATGACCGTAAGTAAGGGCGAAACCGTTTTTACCTGTCTCTAATGTATAATCAGGATCATATACGTAAGTTGCTCCGTTTTCGATTATCTCTACCCAGCCGTGAGGTCCGTATCCGCCTAATTTAAGCGGTACCTGACCGTTTATGAGATGTGCGTCATAACCGAGGAGTTTTGCCATTTCGCAGAACATAGCAGCAAGAACATAGCAGTTGCCCTTTGCTACAGCGTTTGCATTTCCGTTTCGTGAGTTAAATCCGTAATCGGCTGCCTTCTGTAATGTGAGCTTGCTTGCGTCCTTCTCCCACTCTACATATACAGCTGTTATACCCTTGTTCGAGCAGTCAATGAAAGCGTCTTTCAGAGTCTTTATGTTCATCTGCTCCATTCTTGCCTTGGCAAGAGGATAAGCGCAGGTAGTAGTTGTAGTCGTAGTGGCTGTTGTTGTCGTAGTTGTAGTTACTGTCCACTGTGCCTTTGAAGCGTAATAATCCTTCTTCGGCACTACGACCTGAGCAAGAACAGCTGCTGCAAAGCTTACAGTTGAGTTTGCATTGTATTCAGTAGCCGAAACTGTTACAGTACCCTTTGAGTACTTGACTGAGTCAACTCTGAGATCGGGAACAGCTATAGTTTCAGGTGCTGTGCTTGAAAGCTTTGTAACGTATCCCATATTAACATAACCTGATATACCCTTATATGTAACATGACCGAAGTTTCCGTCGGCTGTTCCGTTTGCATAAGTTATATTGAACTTTTCACCGGGAGATATGGTTGCGAGTATAGCAGAAGCCGCACTGTGTTCTTTTCTGACATTAAGTCCCTGATCTACTGTAGGACCTGTTGTATAGAGACCTGCATATGAATTGCTGCAGCCGCAGCTGAGCTTTGTTAATGTACCGTTCTTTGTGTACTTGGCAGGATCAAAGTAAGCAGGCTTTACAAGGAGAACAGAGTCCTTGAAGAAGTCGTCATTGTACTTCGCTGTGTACTTATTTACTAATTCTTCCGAGAAATAAGGTGAGAGAGCTGTTTTGAGTTCAGCTGTTGATTTCACCACAGTACCTCCAGCCTGAATATCAAGCTTTTTAAGAGTATCTGTGATACCGTCATTTATCCTTTCGGTAACGGACTTGAAACTAAGTGTTCTGTCAGTTGTGAGGATACGCTTCCTGAGTGCGGTTACATCGTAAACATCAACGACCTGATCGAGGTTGATGTCAGCGACCTTGAACTGCTCCTCTGTGATGTCGTGCTTGCCGAGCACATATCCCTGTAAAATGTCGAGGTCGGCGGAAGTGATAGAACCGTCCCCGTTGATGTCACCGCTGACAGCTGCATATACGGTTGCAGGGAATATTGATGTAGCTGCCATAGCAGCTGAGAGAACAAAACTCAACAGCTTTTTGTTATTCATAAATATCTTCCTTTCATGGGTTGTTTTGCGTTCTATATTAACATAACGAAAAGTTTTTCAGAAATGTGACAAAAAAACGAAAAAAGATTTTTACCATTTTGAACAAATTTTGGTATTATGTTTGATATAAAGGCTTTTTTCGCTCTGTCACGCGAAAAAATCATGCATAAAAGGTCAGTATAGTGAAGAAATTTCCAGTGAAAGTGAATCGTCATGCATAGATACGTAACTGTCATCTTCCTGTCTGAATACAGCTTCGTCACCGTGGCTTATGAGCTCAAATGAGCCATGAGGGAATGAAGAGCTGCTGTTTTTGATGAAAAACAGATAAGTATCTCCCACGTACTCTTTTCCTGCGCAGCCGCCGCCGTCATATATGGAATAATTCTCGGCATCGGGAAGGAGAACATATCTGTGATGCTTTATATATTCTTCTCCGTTGATATATCCGCCGCTTACGAAAAGAGTTATTCTGTCATCAGGTGTAAGACTTCCTTTAAATACCTCTGTGATAGTGATATTTTCGGCAGTATAAGCTTCGCCGTCAATAGAAGTATACACTATTTTGTTGACTTTTGCAAGTACAACTGCATTTGATTCACTGAACATATCGCGTATTTTTTCGTCAACAGGAGTATAAGAGTTTCCGCCTTTTTCTTCTCCGTCTCTGCCAACGCCGTTGCCTGATGAAAGAGCTTCAACAGGCAGTATTTCATCACGGACATCATATTTTACATCAATGTCAACGGTCATATCTTTTCCAGTTGCTCCCGATTCGACCTCACCTGCACTCGCTTTTGATGATGTGGTAACAGTTGTTGTCTGAGACTGAGGAGCAGGCTTTGTAGTAGTTAGATGATGCTGGGATTCGCGTGTTGTAGTAATTCTTACGCTTGGAGTTTTTGTTGTCCTTGCAGGTTTTTGTGTATGCTCTGTCGGTTCGGGCTCATTATTTTCAGAATCGTCTGCTTCTGTTGTGACAGTTGAGTTATCGTCATCTGTCTTTGCAGGATCGGTGGAAACTGCCTTGGAAGCAGTTGTGGTCTTGCTTTTATCCTTGCCCACAGCAGTTGTTGTGACAGCTGACGAATTGTCAGCAGTAGTCTGTACAGAAGCCTCTATGGAAGTTGCAGCCGTTGTAGTTTCGATAGTGTTATTATCGTTGAACATATCCGGATCGGGCTTAGGTATGCGTGTTATTGCGGCAATTACCAGTGTAAGCATTGCGGCAGAAGCCACAGTACGCATAATGAGAGGGAATATGGGCTTCTTTATCTTTTCGGGTTTGCGCTTTCTGTATTCGTCTGAAAACTGTTTTTTTCTGTCAGGATCGGGTATGTCGAAAGCTTCGAGCAGTTTTTTCTTTTCTTTATCTGTCATTTAAGCTCCTCCTTTCCCATATACTCGTGCAGCGTACCGAGGATACGATTTATCCTGCGGTTAAGTGCGAAACGCGAGATATTATACAGCTTAGCCATTACGTTTACGGGTACTTCATTTATATATTTAAGAAGTATCAGTTCTCTGTCGTCCTCTGAAAGCTGTGTGAGAGCGTTTTTGAGTTCGAGGTCAGAGAGTACGTTCTCCTCGATATTTTCCGATGAAGCTTCTGTATCTGTCAGTTCATCGGTCTTATGCTTTCTGAATTCATCAGTGCAAAGGTTGCCTGCGATAGTGTAGAGGAGTTGTAATGTCTTGTCGATATTGCTGTATTGAGGGTGTTCAAGGTAACGGAGGAATGTCTCCTGAGTAATATCCTCAGCAGTCTCTTTATGCTTTACTTTAAGGTAACAGTAGCGGTATATTTTATCGTATTGTTCATCAATATCAAATGCCAAAGAGACACCTCCTCCATAGTCTTAATTTTATACATTATTACATTATAACACATAATAATAAATAAAGCAACCAAGGAGAGAATTTTTTTGAAATTTCGTAATTAGGAATTATTTTGTCCGCCTATACGGACGAATATATAGTGTTAATGCCGGTTAACCAGCGGCAATACTGCTTAATAAGCAGTTGTGCAGTCTTAAAAACAGGGGAACTTTGAAAAAAGTCCCCCTTCTGATTATCCCCCTTACAGGATATGTTTTATTAAAGCTGCAAAGTGCAGTTACAGCTTATGAGAGTGAATTGAGTACGCCGATGAAAACAGGGATTGATGTCTGTGTATCTATGATACAATAAACAAAAGGTCTGTCAAGGATAACTTCCTTTTTGATCTTAGGCTCTATGGATACTGCATTGTCCTGCATAGCCACAAGGGTCGCAGCAGCAGCCTTTGTGCCGTTTTCGTCAAGGTCTATGAATGTCTTGTGGATTACATAGCCTATGCAGATAGGGTGTACGTCTGCAATAGCAGACATATTTGTAAAATCAGCAGTTTCATCACCCCTGTTGAAAGCAGTTGGCATACCCATGTTTATCAGATAGTCTGAAATATCTTCTCCGTATTCGCATTTGAACTTAGGTAGTTTTACCTGAGCTTTTTCGTAATTATCCTTGTAGCTGCCGAGGATATTGCTGAGCTTTTCGGGAGTAAGGTCTGCCACATACTGTTCAACGGAAGTGCCTTCTTTGGGGAGAAGAGCTGCAAAGGCATATTTTCCGCCGCTGTAGTATTTCAGCATACCGTCGGTATCTTCGTCGCCGATATAGACTTCATCGCTGCAAAGCATTTTAGCCTCCTGCTCTGTGCCGTTGGCAGCAGTGAATTTATCGTCTTTGATCTGATATTTTTCGTATTGCTCCATCCATTCTGCCTCGAAAGCAACAGCGTTAACAAGGTACATAACATCGTCATCGCTGATTTGATTGAGGATACTCGGTATCATCTTGTGAGTCTTTTCGTTTACCCAGCCGTTTACGTCATCAAGAGTTGTATCATCGAAAGGTGCTACGTAGTACTCACTATCGTAGTAGTCAACGCATTTCTGGATAAACTCGGGGCGTGCCTGTATACGATAAGGATTGTTGATAGCCCAGATAGAATTAGCTGTACTCATTGACCACTTGTTATATTCTGATTCTTTGGGGTTAATAGTTCTTTTGCGCTGAGCAAGCAGGTATTGGTCAAGTTCCTCTATGGACATTCCGTTGCCGAGGACTTGTTCCATTTCTTCAAGAGTCTTGCCGTTAGCACCGTTGGCTGTCATTGCCAGAGCCTGCATTATGGAATAAGGAGAGATCATACTGTTTTCGCCCTGTTTTGTAGTGGCTTTCAGCATATCTACAGTGAATTTCATCTGACTTTCGATGAATTTTTCGTCAGCGTCTTTACCTTCTACAGCGGACTTGTTTATGCCTGCACAGAGATTTCTTGAATTTGGAGCATAACTCGGCACGGGGACACTGCCGATACACTCGATAAGCATTTTTCTCATTGCACTAAGGTCGAATATATCAAGTTCGCCGTCCTCGTTTACATCGGCATTGCTGATGTTTTTGAGTTCACCGCTGCCTTTGAGCCAACGCTGATACATTACCATGTCAGCAAGATTGAAGGAAGTGTCACCGTTTACATCGCCTTTTATCGGCTCTTCAAGTGCGCTGACAGTTCCTGCGATACCTGCTGGAATTGCAATACAAGCAGCCATAACTGCTGAAATGAGCTTTATGAATTTCATATAAAAACCTCCTCTTATTTACTTTAGCGAAATCATTCACTTTTCATATACATTAACGTAAAAGAAGGGGAGATGTGCGGCTTTGAATGTAAACATTCTGTGAACATAACTTGTTTGACAAAAATTCCTGCTCATGGTATAATTTATATACTATTTAAGTTCGTTTTTATCATAAAGGAGAAAAACTATGAAAAAGGTCGTTTCATTATTATTATCACTTGCAATGATAACGGTTTTAGCATCATGTTCAGACGAAAAAGGCAAAAACAGTACTGAAAATGCTGAAACAACACAGGCTGCTGAAACAACAACGACTGCTGCTGAGGTTACAACAGAAAAAAGCAGTGATGCGCAGTTAAAATATGAAAAGTATGCTTCCATGACTCCCGAGGAGATAGTTGCACAGCTCACTCTTGAGCAGAAAGCAGCTCAAATGGTTCAGCCTGCTATATATATGGTCGCAGATGAGCCCGAAGCTATTATGAAAGAGGAGGATTTCGGCAGCGTTCTCGGTGAGCTTTCGGGTATGGAATTCACTTGTCAGGAGTGGCAGGAGATGACGAATGAGCTCCAGAAAGGTGCTATAAATTCAGAAGCAGGTATACCTTTCATATACGGAATGGATCACGCTCACGGCGTGAATTATTGCCTTGACTCTGTAATATTCCCACATAATATCGGTATCGGAGCAGCCAACGATGAGGAACTCACATATAAAATGGGACAGATAGTTGCTGATGAAGCAAAAATATGTCATATCCCGTGGAATTTCTTCCCTGTGGTCACCCCCTCTGTTGATCCTCGCTGGGGACGTACATACGAGTGCTACAGCTCTGATCTTGATATCATATCAAAGCTCGGTTCTTCGTACATAAAGGGCTATATCGACGGCGGCGGAATTACCTGTGCAAAGCACTTCTTTGCAGAGGGAAGTGCCGCATACGGTACAGGTGAGGACTCAATGAACGGTGAACAGTTCGTTGACAGACTTATCGACCGCGGCGAGGCTACACTTTCAGATGATGAGATAGACAAGCTTCTGAAAGTATATCAGGATATGATAGACGCAGGTACACAGACTATAATGATAAGCCATGCTTCACTTAACGGTGTCAAGATGCACGAGAACAAGAAGTACATAATGATGCTCAAGGAAGAAATGGGCTTTGAGGGCTTTATCGTCAGCGACTGGGAGTCTATCCAGAATATACCTGACAAGTCATATGAGGAGCAGGTCATAGCTGCTATAAATGCAGGTATAGATATGCTCATGGAGCCAAACAAGTTTGACGAAGCAAGAGATGTTATCATCGACGCTGTTAAAAACGGTGATATAACCGAGGAGCGTGTAAACGATGCAGTTACACGTATAATCAAGGTAAAGAAGGACTACGGTTATTTTGATGATCCGTTGTTTGAGAAGTCTGCCACAAAGCAGAAGGAAACAGGCTCAAAGGAATACAGAGAGGTGGCTGAAAAGCTTGTTGAGGAGAGTCTTGTGCTGCTGAAAAATGAGAATAGTGTCCTTCCTATAAAGAGCGGTTCATCTGTATATGTTATAGGTCCTGCTTCCGACGATGCAAGCGCACAGTGCGGCGGCTGGACTCTTGACTGGGCTGAGAGCTACACAAAGGATATCCCGGGAGCAACTACCATACTTGAAGGCTTCAAGGAAGTTGCCGAGGAGTACGGTATTACCGTTATAACAAATCCAAAGGAAGCCGAGAAAGCAGATGTTGTTGTAAACGTTGTGGGTGAACAGGTCTACTCCGAGTGGAACGGCGATACAGAGGATATGGAGCTTTGCGGCAAGCTTGGACTTGAAAAGAATCGTATGGCTATTGACGAAGCAAAAAAGCTCGGAAAACCAACTGTTACCTGTATCGTTGCAGGCAGACAGGTGATACTCGACAAGGCTGACCTTGACAGCTGGGACAGCGTGGTAATGTGCTATCTCCCGGGCTCTGAGGGCAAGGGTGTAGCAGATGTGCTCTGCGGCGGAAGCAAGTTCACAGGAAAGCTTCCGAGCCCGTGGTATGAGTCTGTTGACCAGATAGGTACGGATAAATGCTGGTTAGAAAAAGGCTTCGGACTTGAATACTGATAATGCCTCCATTTAACCGTGGAACTTATATAGAATTTTTTTACATGAGCTATTTAGGGAAACTTTTGAAGAAGTATTTCTCTGGATTCTTTTAAGACCGTTATTTAATTTTTTCTTTAACAGAGCCATATAAAAAGAGCTGCCCCTTTGTAGATACTTACAAAGGGGCTCTGTTATAGAAAAAATCAGCTAAAAGTCTTTGGAAAGGGGTTCGGGGAAGAACCATTCTTCAGAAAGGTTTTCCCCGATAATTTCATATTAAATTTCTATATTAAGTGTCATAGTTAGGTGGCTATACACCGCGTTCTAATTCGACTGTTTTTCTGCGCCAGTCATTAGTGGCTGTTTCGTAAGCCTTATCGAAATATGAGTTGGCGTCTTCGTGCCTGCCCATTTTTTTCAGGCAGCGGGCTTTATCGAGGAAAACGCCGAAGGAAAGCTGCTCGTCTTTGGTATATTTGTCCAGAAGCTTTAAGGCATTTTCGTATTGCTCGTGTATCATTAGCGATTCAAAATAAGCCGTATCCATAAAATAATCCGTGATCTCGTTCATGCCGCGGTATTTTGCGAAATATCGCTCACTGTTCCTGAGCTGATCCTCCAGCATTTTTTTGTCATTGCGTCCTGCATAGAGCTGCACCCAGAGTACGCAAAGCATTACGATATTGTGCTGTGCAGGCAGAGACTCGGGATTTTTAGCCTGTAACTGCATGAAGTCAATGTCGGCTATCTCAAGTTTTTCCTCAGCTTTGTCGAATTGTCTCAGAGACATATATGCTTCCGCAAGAAACATGGCATACTGATTGGTATAGGCGGTATATTTCCGCGGTTCTGCACGACAGAATGTGAGCTGCTCTTCCATTTTTGAGATAACGTCGTCAGAGTATCCGCAATCGGCTATCTTTTGCAGTATCTTACGGAAAACGCTGTACTGCTTATTCAGCCGAGGAAGAATAATGAGCCGCGCTATAAGGTTGGCTATCACAGAGCCAACTGCAGCAAACACCACGCGAAAGGCTATAGTATTGGATCTCTGTCCGCTGATGATATCAATAAGAGATGTCAGCGAAAAGATGATAATGAACATAATTGCCCATCGCATGAATAATGAAGTGAAAATAAGTATATACTTATTAGTTTTTGGAGAAGGTTCTTTCATATTCTATCATACTTCATAAAATGAAGCCCTTTCTTAAAGTAGGTATCGGCAAACAGCCTGTATATCCGAATGTCAGGGAGCTGCATAACAGCTGTTATGCATTGCAAAATACTTTTACCCCAAGGGATTATAACACAAAACACTGTAATTGTAAAGAGGCATTAACGTACAAAGGCTCCGATAGAAGTTCGGAGCCTCTGACGTTTTGAAATGGAAGAACAATTATTGATTGATAACAAGTTTTCTTAAAAATACAAGGTCAAAAACATCAGCAACGCCGTCTTCGTTGCAGTCGCACATAGAGCGTAGTCTTACCTTGCCAAGCAGAGCTCTCTGCAAGTAAACAAGGTCTGCAATATTGACTTCACCGTCATGGTTGATATCGCCAACGAGCTTTTCGGGTTTCACAGTAGTTGTTGTGGTAGATGTAGTCTGTGAAGTTGTTGAAGTCGTTGATGCAGCTGACGAAGTATTTGTTGCAGATGTGGAAGTTTCTGTAGAAGTAACCGTTGTTGTCGTTGTCGTAGGCTTTGATGTAGTTGTAGTTGTAGTAGTGGTAGGTTTTGATGTAGTCGTGGTGGTCGTAGTTGTGGTTGTAGTAGTCGGTTTTGAAGTAGTAGTAGTAGTTGTTGTTGTTGTCAGCTTTGATGTGGTCGTTGTGGTAGTCGTTGTCGCAGATGTGGTGGTTGAAGAAGTTATCTGAGGTGTATAAACATAATCAGTCTCAGATATTTCGGGATAATTCAGAGGAGTGATAGTATAGATCGCCTCAGGAGTATGATTTTTGTTAAAGTTCTTCGAGCCTTTCAGGAAGTAATCATACTTTATCTGACGGCCGTTCTTGCCGTCAAGGTCGTCCCATGTAACGTCCATGGCATACCAGATACCGTCCTCCATTTTGACATAATTCCACATATGAGCGGATTGTTCTTCTTCGTTAAGATTACCGAAAACGCATACACAAGGGATGTCAAGCCTGTCACATATGAGTTTGAATGCTTCGGAATATCCCTCGCAAACTACTCCCGGTTCAACAAGAGCACCAAGTGCTGAACTGCTGAATTTTGCCTCAGTATCATAATTAGTGAAATTAGCTATGTAATCATGGATACTTTTCAGTTTTTCATATCTTGTTTCGCCTGAGATATCAACTTTTTCAAGAGCCTCTTCAAGTCTTTCTCCGTATTCCTTAGCTTCATCTGCTGAGTCAAAGCAGCTCATATAAGCAGGATAGATAGTGATCTTGTATATCTGAGCGGTATAGCCTGATGATATCGGCCAGTTTGGAGTGAAGCTTGTGTCTTTTCCGATAGCTATAGACCATAGTGAAGGGTCTACCCAGTAGAGCTCGGGCATATCGAAAAATGCGCAGTCAAGTCCGGGTTTGCAGTTTTCAATGAATGCGTTTTGCAGCTTTTCTGCATCTTCGTCCTTGAAAGTCCTTGAGTAAGGTGAGGACGACAGCTTTACGCTGACAGGATTCGGAAGTGTTACCGTGAACCCCTGATTGGTTGGCTCAGTCAGATTTTTTACGGCATCGTATACAGCGAGATTGTTCTCGTCAAGCATATCACCGTAATTGTAAGAGTCGCTTGAGTAGTTTGATTTCAGTTCTGGATAGTCCGATAGCTGAACTTTGAAGATGTCGTAATCTCCGAGATACGTTTCATTCTCAATAATATCTGCATTGTCTGATGTCCAATCGCCGGCAGCAAACGCTGTGCTAAAGCAGCCGCAGGCAAGTATAGCCATAGATGTCATAACAGAGATCGTCGATGAGATTAATTTTTTCATAAAGATACCTCCTATTGAAGCAATTAATTCCCATCCCCTATGTATTCTTTTTCTATATACATATATTATATACAAAATTGCTATAAAAGTCAATGGGTTTTACTGATTTTTCATTAAACATTTACATTTAACTTTGCAGTTCTATAAGCCATACCAAAAGAGAATATCGCTATATATAGGCACAAATGCCGAAAACAACAAAAAAACAAGTTTTCAAGGATTATAATTTGTTATATTGTCTCTTGAAAATGTGTCAATGCTGTGATATACTTTTATTTGGAGATTTTGTGCTGTTATGCACCATAAATATTTGAAAGGTGAGATCCTTATAATGAATTTATCCCAGATGACAAAAGATGAGATCGCTTCGTTCAAGAGTGAGAACGAGAAGCTCTACAACGACTTTAAAGGTCAGGGGCTTTGTCTCAATATGGCAAGAGGTAATCCGTGTAAGGAGCAGCTTGAGCTGAGCGTTGATATGCTTAGGGCTTTCGATGACGGAAACTTTATGAGCGAGTGCGGAAATGATGTCCGCAATTACGGTATACTTGACGGTATCCCCGAAGCAAAGAAGCTGTTTTCGGATATGCTGGGCGTTGCTCCTGATGAAGTCATCATTTACGGTAATTCAAGCCTTAATGCAATGTTCTTCTCAATGCAGTGCGCTTTCAATAAAGGAATTCTCGGAAGCAAGCCGTGGTCACAGTGCGGAAAGATCAAGTTCCTTTGTCCTGTACCCGGTTATGACAGACACTTCAAGGTGACTGAGTTCTTCGGCGTAGAAATGATAAATGTACCTATGACTTCAACAGGTCCTGATATGGACATGGTAGAGGAGCTCGTAAAAGACGAAGCTGTAAAGGGTATCTGGTGTGTACCGCAGTATTCAAATCCTGACGGTATCTCATACAGCGATGAGACAGTAAAGCGTTTTGCTGCACTCAAGCCTGCTGCAAAGGATTTCAGGATATTCTGGGATAATGCTTACTGTATACATCATCTTACAGATAAGCCTAAATACATTCTCAACATACTTGATGAAGCCAAGAAGGTCGGCAACGAGAATATCGTTTATATGTTCGGTTCTACATCAAAGGTGACATTCCCAGGCGCAGGCGTTGCAGTAATGGGCGCAAGCAAGGAGAATATCGAAGAGCTTAAAAAGTACCTCGGTATCAGCATCATCGGTTTTGATAAAATGAACCAGATGCGCCATGTTAAGTATTTTGGTACATACGAAAATATGGTTGAGCATATGAAGAAGCACATGGCTATCATTGCTCCTAAGTTCAGTCTTGTATGCGATAAGCTCCAGAGTGAGATCGCACCTCTCGGTATTGGCACATGGACTACACCTGAGGGCGGATACTTCATCTCATTCAATGCACCTAAGGGCTGTGCAAAGAGAATAGTTCAGCTCTGTAAGGACGCAGGTGTAACACTTACAGGTGCAGGTGCAACTTTCCCATACGGAGTTGATCCAGAGGATAAGAACATCAGACTTGCTCCTACATATCCTCCGATAGAGGATCTTGCAAAGGCAATGGAGCTGTTTGTGATATGCGTAAAGATTGCAGCAGCTGAAAAGCTTCTTGCTGAATAAAAAAACAAAACTCCCGATGTTTCGGGAGTTTTCTGTTATGCAAACTCTTTTTTCAGTATGGCATAAACATAGAAATCGTTGTAAACAGATTCATCTTCCTTGCGTGGATAAAGCTCCTTATGTTCCGCTTCTCTGCGCATACCAAGTCTTTCTGCTAAACGCCATGACTTTTCGTTTCTTGTGTCGATAGTAGCGAATATACGTCGCACACCGAGAGTATTAAAGGCATAAGCGATCATTCCGCGTAAGCTCTCTGAAGCAAATCCATGTCCCTGATAAGAGAGATTGAACGTATATCCTATTTCATAGCTTCCACATTCTCTTGGTGAAAAGTATATTTTCCCTATGACCTTGCCGTTATGCACAACAGCAAAGAATTCATCACTTTCCGAGAAGTTGATAGCTTCCTGCACGCAGGCTTCTCTTGTGAAGGTCTCATATGGTTCAAAATATGTTACTTCCTTATCTGTAAGTATATCAGCAAGATCACTGTGATCGTCTGGAGTGAATTTTCTTACAGTCAGTCTTTCTGTTGAAAATAGTTCAGTCATAGCAGCACCTCAAATCATATATCATTATAATAAGAATTATATCTCAATATGCTGCCCGTGTCAATAAAAAAGCCATAGTATTCTTTAATTACTATGGCTTTTGGTGTATTCTGGATTATTTTGCAAATACTTCTCTTTCGATAACGTCCATATTTGCGTCAAAGTCAACTTGCAGAACGTTTCCGACTTCAACATCTGCGCCGTAGAATGTACCCTCGGCAGGTATCTGTATCTGCTTCATCTTGTATCTTGCTGCGAAAGGCAGTCTCAGTGAGAGCAGATAAGCGTCGAGAGTTGACATATTTGTTGAAACATCGGGTATAACGTCAGAAGCAAGGCGCTTGAACATTGAAGGTCTGAATGACTTGAGTTTTGCGATGATAAGGGACATTACACGACGCTGACGCTGTGTGCGCTCGAAATCGCTGTTGCCCACCTTACGTATACGAGAGTAGGACAGTGCCTGTTTGCCGTTAAGGTGGAGTTTTCCGCCGTGGTCAAGAAGGTCTGACATTCTGTCATCGCCCATAAGCTCGTTTACCTCAGATATGAGGATAACGTTGATCTCCTCGGCTTCTTCATCGCTGACTTCGATATCTATACCGCCGACTGAGTCAACAACGGATACGAATGAAGCAAAGTCCACAGAAACATAATCGTCGATACGTACATCGAAGTTATATTCGATAGTGTCCATGAGAAGCTCAGGACCGCCGAAAGCATAAGCTGCATTGAGCTTGTTCCAGCCGTTATTTGGTATCTCAACATAGCAATCACGCATGAAAGATGTCATAATAAGCTCATTGGTCTTGCTGTTGAGGGAAACAAGTATCATAGAGTCCGAACGTCCGCGGTCGTCATCTGTTCTTCCGTCAGTACCTATTACAAGTACGCTGCGTACATGGCTTCTGCCTGTATTATTTGCGTAATGAGTACGGTTGCCTGTTTCAACATGGTTCATTTTGCTGATAAGGCTTAAAGATGTACATGAATAGATGCCGAATAACAGCAGGAAAAGAACAAGTAATGACTTTATTACTCTGCCGATTATCTTTCTTGCAAGAGATTTATGCTTGCGATTTTTCTTTTTTGGCTGGTGTTCAGGCTCGGGAGCTGCGGCAGGTCTGTTCTGTGAAGCAGGACGTTGCGGCGGTGGCGGAGCTGTAGGTGCAGCAGGCGGCGGAGTCTGAGAATATCCGCTGTAGTTCTGAGGCGGCTGCTGATTATAGTCGTAATACTGTCCTGACTGCTGGTGCATAGGCGGTGGGGGAGCAGAGCTGTGAGGAAACTGAGGTGGCTGTCCTGATTGCGGGAACTGCGGCGGATCATTTGAAGTATACACCCTCTCACCGTTTTTCTGCTGTGGACGCTGAGGAGTGCTTCCAACCTTTCTCAGGTGAGGAAGCTCCTGACGGGGCTGCTGATATTGCCTGTAATCGTTAAGATCATCAGGCAGCAGCATTGTATCCTCATCGTCAGTATTTTTTATTTCGTCATGGTTTTTGCCATTATATCTGTTTGGCATGGTTGTGTCCTTTCTATGCTTTAAGAACCTGTATCAACGTTGCGGAAGATACAGGTTCTTTGGTTATTTATGTTTTTTTGATGCTTACGGCAATGTATGTGACAGCAGCCCAAACCAGATTATAGACGGTCAGTGCGGTAGCTGACATATACACATAATTGGAGCGGAATGCCTTTGAAAGTATCAGAAGCATACACAGTCCGAAGCCGAGAATTATTGAGGCAGTCTGTAGGATAAGACCTATTATAGCAGATGTATGAACTACCTTAGTGCCGATGAGAAGCTCGGCAAGTGAGGAGAATTTACCTGTAGTAGCCATTGAAGAGCTGAGACGTACAGCCTTTTTGGTCTCCTCGTAGAAGTCCTCATGGAGCTTTTTGGGAAGTATCCTTGACATATCCTCTGGTATACCGAAAAGCGTATTGAGCTTTTTAACAGTGATGCATGGATCAATGCTCTTAACGAATAAGCATATCTTATTCTTGCAGAGCTTCTTTGACCATTTCTTCACATAGCGGTCAGCAACTATATCAACTACGAACATCGCAGCAAGATTGCCTGATATCGAAAGGTACATTGCGTCCTTTTTGCCGTCCACCATTTCTGCTTCCTGAGTTTTTGTAGGTACTCCTTCGATGTTGTGGCTCGTCATAAGCTCGCGGTTTCCGAAAAGGACTCTCTTGTTGTTTATCCAGCCGCACATTCCCATACCCTCCTCATAGGAGTAGTTTTCAATAGGGTAGAGCACACCGTTTCTGCCTGCGATAACGTCTGTGAAGAGCTGTGACATTATGCTTCCTGCCGTAGCAGTAAGGCTTGCAGCCTCAAGAAGTGCTTCATCAAGCTTTGTATTCGAGAATACCTTGATACCGTCAAGTCTTACAGTACCCTCAGGGAAAAGAGAGCCTGCGTCAACAAGAATGGAATTAGTGTCATAGAAGTCGTCTACGCTCTGATATCCAAGCATTATGCCCTTGTTCCTGATCGCACTGTTTGAAACATTCTCCAGCGGTATATTGACTACGAAAGGCATAGCGATACATGAAGTAGCGCATATGAGCATACTGAATATTGAAAAACCGAATGCAGCCGAGTCAAGATTGAAGAAAGTGCCCTTACAGAAGAATGTAAGGAAGAATGAAACGATAATTGAAGCAATAAGGCATATAGGAGTAGCCTTTTTGCAGTATTCATCGGTCATATCAGATGAATAGGTATATCGCAGAAAATCGGTGAGAAAGTCCGTTTTCCTCATGGAAGCAAGGATAGGGAAGTCTCCGAGAGTTCCGCGTGTTATACGTTCTGCACGATCCTCATCTGTAACATAGGTAACGCCGTGACGGTCGAAATTCTTTGAAACGAATTTGAAATTCCTTGCTGCGCGCCTTATAATAAGGAGCTTGCCCACTGCGTTGATAAACAGAGCAAGGATACCCACTGGCATATAGATGTGTATATTTTCGGTCGTGACAAGATCTGGTCTGAGAAATGCAGGTATCAAAGCGATAAGGCAGGAAATAGCTGTAACTGCCGTCATGGAATCGCTGTCTGCTTTCAGGCTGACAAGTTTTTTTACGCCCTTTGTTATTACTGCCATTGATGAGAGTATGGATATAACTCCCAGCACCAGATGTGTGGTGAGGTATGTCTTTATATGCGACATACTCAGAAAATCCAGCAGCGGCAGCTGGAATTGATTGGATATAGTGATGAACAGGCTCAGAAAAGCCGTCATAGCGAGAATTACGACTCTGACGGAAATAGTGCTTTTCAGCTCATATATATCTCGTCCGACATCTTCAACATCGCCGTAATAATTGAAGTCAACGATACGTTTTGTTCGTTTGCGCTTTGAATGTACCGACATATACTCGTCAGCTTCCTGAGTTATGTGTACATCGAGCTGACCTGCGTCTATCTGTGCCTTTTCGCTGAGGTTGATGCTTGTGAGCTCAGCTCTCGGAGCAGGCTCAACAGGCTTTGCCGCCTCAACAGCAGCAGGTGACGGAACGATATCTGTTATCTGCTTGCGTCCCTCGGGACTTTCGGCAGCCTGTATTATCTGTATCCTTGTACGTTTTTTCTTTTTGAACTCAGGAGGAGAATACATATACTCGCCGTCAGGAGTTTCCTTAGCGTAGGTATAGTCGTTATCCTTTTTGCCCTTGCGCTTCTTTTTATATTTTTTACCGTCAGCTTCCTTGGCACGGGTAGATTCACTCATACGCCTTATCTTGGGAGCTTCATCGGGATTCATCTGTACCGGGGTGACAACACCTGACGGAATGACCTTTCGCTGAGGATTTGTCCGTATCTCGCTCATTGAGTCCGAGCTTACAACGGCTATCTTGTGCCGTGAAAGGTCGGCAGGCTTGACTGCGTCCGCAGGCTGTTCGTTGCGGAGCGCGTTGTCAAAAAGCGCGGATTTCTCGTGCGAAACAGGAGGTCTTGATTTTGCTTTCTGAACGATGTCGGGTGAGTCTACAGTTGAATTTATGATCTTCTGGGCATCTACTCTGCCCACTTTAGTCTTTGGTTCGTTGTTATCGGGAGAGTACTCGTCAAGAATAGCCTCCAGCGATGGTTTCTGTTCCGACATAATTATCTCCTTAGTTATTGCCTCTGCGCTGACGCAGCACCTCATACATAAAGATACCTGCTGCGACGGAAGCATTGAGTGAATTTATTTTTCCAAGCATAGGGAGTTTTATCATAAAATCGCATTTTTTCTGTATAAGCTTGCTCATGCCGAAGCCCTCAGAGCCGATAATAAGAGCGACTCCGCCTGTGAAGTCTGTCTCTGAGTAATCAGTGCCCGAGGCATCGGTGCCGTATATCCACACGCCGTTTTCCTTGAGTGTGTCGATACAGCTTGCAAGATTTGAGACTCTTGCAACAGGCACATAATTTGCTGCGCCTGCTGATGTCTTGAAAACAGTAGCGTTAAGGGAAGCACTTCTGCGCTTCGGGATAATAACGCCGTCAGCTCCCGATGTTTCGGCAGTACGGATAATAGCACCGAGATTATGGGGATCTTCGATCTCATCACAGATGATGATGAAAGGCTTAGTGCCTTTTTTCTGTGAAACAGCGAGGATATCCTCAACGGAAACATATTCACCGCAGGCTCCTTCGGCAACAACGCCCTGATGAGAAGCACCGCCTGACAGTCTTGAGAGCTTTTTATCATCGGCATCTTTTACTACGATGCCTTTTTCTTTTGCAAGTCGGCGGATAACACCGAGGCTACCGCCGTTACCGTTGATATATATAGTATCAAGGTTAGCACCTGATTTAAGTGCTTCGATAACGGGATTACGTCCGCATATTATATTTTCGGACGCTTCTGTAGTATTTTTCTCTTTTTCCATATCTTACAGAGGGCACAAAAGCTGCCCATGCTCCTTTTGTTCTGTGTTTTGTGATACTTACTTAAAACGAAATATCATTCCTATTATATCATTATTCGTCTGAAATTACAAGTGTTTTTTATTTTTCTCGGAAATACAGGCATTTTTATCTGTTTATATCTATGATAGAAAACTCAGGACGATTGAAAATTCTTGGTATGAATATCATTCTGAGGGGCTTTGCAAGTCCGCGGCTTATTATATGTACAGTGTCGCCGTAATGATACATACCTGTGGTATATTTCGGGAACAATCCCTGCTGCGGAGCATAAAGTCCCTGATCGAGGAGCTTTGGAATCCTCCACTGACCGCCGTGAGCGTGTCCCGAGAGTATAAGGTCGAAATCCTTATCGGTATTGAAGCCTTCGCCGAGGTAGTAGTCGATATCTTCTGGCTGATGAGCAACGAGTATATTGTAATGTTCATCGTCAAGATCATCGAAACACTCCTGAAGCTGAGTTGAATACTTATAGCAGACCTGAGCATTTATAGCACCGAAAAGACGTATATCCTGTCCGGTTACAGTGATATCTGCGTGATCTTCACCCATAAGTACGGGACATATCTTTCTTGCTTCATTGTAAAAATCCTCGATATCGCTTCTCATTTCCTCGTGGTTGCCCGGGGAATAGAAGCAGGGATACTCGTTGCTGAGAGCTCTCATAAGGGTGAGGGCGTGTTTCGTACCTCCCCACATATCAATGACATCTCCGCCGAATACAACGATATCGGGAGCGGCATCATGTACTCTGTCAATGAGAGCCGACTGATCTGTACCGCCGTAAAAGCAGTTATGCAGATCGGAGATGAATACTATCCTCAGCCCTTTGTCAAGCTTGTCGGACTTTACCTTGTACTTTACAGTCTGCATCACATATCCCCATGCAGTGAGGATAACATAGAAAATAAACAGTATAAGGAGTATTCTGAGTCTTTTTTTAGCTTTTGGGGATAATTTCTTACCCATTATTTTCCTCTTTCTGAAATAATGTTTATCATTTCTCCCACATTCTTCATGCCTGATACCTCGCGCATCTTGAAGCGCATACCGAATTCAGCTTCAACAGCACCGATGAGGTTGATATGCTCGATGCTGTCCCAGTCATCTATATCATCAGCTGTAGTAGAAGCTGTGACTGAGATAGAAGAGTCTCCGAAAACATCGCGGAAAACCTCATTAAGTCTTGGGATTATTTCGTTAGTATTCATTTTATAAGCTCCTTTTCTTTTGTTTTTATGACTTTATTTTTCTCTTTATAGTCAGTGATATCAAGGTGCCATACAGAGTCTCCGTTTTCGGCTTTTTCATCAAGAGAGAAGCCGAAATCACCGTAAAGCTCCGATACCATATTGTTCTTTGCGGTTTTGTAGTAATAGCCGTTGAGCCTTGTGATATCCTTAGCCTTAGCCTGACTTACAAGCTCGTCCAGCATAGCAAGCTCCATATCACGTTTTAAAACGCGGCAGCTCATGAGCCACAGCTCGATATCAAGGGCGTTGCCATTTATTTTTCCGATAACGACCGAAACTATACCGTTGTCGCCGAATTTATCACTGAGCTGACCGCAGAGACAGATATAGTCGCTGCTGATGCTTAGCTGCTGTATCTCATTTTCAGTATAGCGTCTTGTAGTAAGGTTGAACTGATTGCTCTTGTTGGTGAGCTGAGTCACACGCTGAATGTAAACAGGCTCAAATCCGCTTATTTCTGCCGTCATATCGAGACTGAGCAGATAATCGGCATAGCTTCCGAACTGCTTCTGCTGAGCAGCTCTTTTGGCATTTGCAGCATACATCTCCGAGCGGTGCATATCATCGGCGGAAAGGGAAGTAATCTCGAAAAATCCGCTTCTTGAAAGCATATACATAGCATCGTGGACGCTTGTTACGGGAATTGTCTGTACTGACGGCAGCTGTCCCTCAACAATGGCACATTCCGCAGGATTATCGTCAACGAACACAAATGAGTCGATACCGAGTGACAGTTCGTCAGCCGACTCTGCAATATTCTGATCTTTTGGCTGCCAGTTTGCCTTTATGGACACAAAATCATCGGGAGCAAGTATACTGCTGGGGTGTTTTAATCCGAGAAGAGCATTTTCTTCTTCATTTTTGGAACAAACAGCAAGAAGTACGCCGTAGTCCTTATATCCCTTGAGAAATGACTGAAATTCGCTGAATGACTGTCCTGTGGCAGTTTCAGGGCCTATCTCGATACCTTCCTGACCGTCATCACCGATAACGCCTCCCCATAGGGTATTATCAAGGTCAAGGTCAATGACCTTTTTGTTTTTGCCGTATACCGACTTGATGATACAGGCGATGCTGTGGGCAAGGTCAGGGATAACTTCCGTGCTCATGGCGTATTTATAGAGATACCAGTCATCGGCATTATGCCACTTTGTTAGTCCGCAGACTGATGAAAGGTAGTTGATATCATTCACGAAAAATCCTTTGTGTGTACGCGCCCAGTCCGACACAAAAACGTTCATGCGCTGGATAAAAGCAGCCTGTCCGCAGGTGCTCCAGCCGTCGAAGCTGCCTGAGCGGCGGAATAGCGGAAGCTCGAAATTATTCTGTATAACAGGGCAGGAGAAACGCTTTTCGAGGCTTTCCCATACCTGTCTGAATATATCTTCCTGCTCATCGAGCTTTGACTGTACACTTTCGGCAGTTTCCGTAGGACTGTCAGGGATAAGTGTAAGATTTCTTGAAGTTGTATGGATATAGATTATATCAGGGGAGAAGCTGTCAAGCTCTTCATTGCCGAAAACAGCATCTTCGTAGAATTTATTGTATTCAGACTGATAAAACTCAGGTTCAATGCCTGAATTCAGCAGGAAAAGCTCAAGAGCTGAAACGATATGATCGGTAGTCGAGCCGCCGAGAACAGCGATCTTTTTCTTTATGCGTTTGCTGCCGTCGCCGAGGAGCTCCTTGCGCAGACCGCGTTTTTTTCTCATTATATAGGCAGCATCAAAAGGAAAATCAAGCTCTTTCATTATGTCTCCTTATCTGATAAGATTGTTGTATATACTGTTTCTGTTTACTCCGACAGCTGAGAACGAACACATTGAGAACAGCAGGTCTGTAGCTCCCACCTGATTTATGAAATCAATGGCATTAAGCTCGAAATAGCGGATATCGCAGAGATAGATGTTCTCAAATGAGCTTGTGAGCATAGGCAGGAGAGCGTTTCCGTAGCTGTCCTTGAAAATAACGAGAGTTCTTCCGTTCTTACACTCTGTATTCACATGGACTATTCTCTCGTCAGAGCCGAATACCATATAGTATCCCGAATTCGGCATACTTGACGGGTCAAGCAGGAGATTAGCCACAACAGGATTCTGGAAATGTGTATCGTACTGAGTTACTGTTACAGGTGCCTTTGGCTTGTAGTAAACGAAGTCCTCGGGATTATTGAGGAGGGTAGCACTCTGGGTATACATATACAGTGTACCGACATAGCCTGGAAGCGTAACTGTTTCATATTCTGAAAGGTCTGCAAACGGCACACCTGCGGTGAGAGCGAATTTCTCAGCAGCGTAATAAGCACCGAGCGGCTGCCAGTGATGATCTGTACGTGAGTAGATAGCCTCATCCTTATGAGCCATAAGGGCTGAATATGCATCAACTGACATAACGTTCTGCAATGCCCCGTCAATGCTATCGAAATCTTCCTTCTCACTGTGTGCAAGGTCTTTATAGTTGTCAGGCAGATAGAATGAGCTGGAAGTAGGCAGCACCATAGAATAAACGTTGACATTTCCAAGCTTTTCCTTGTAAGCGTTCAGATACGAAGCATATTCCAGCTCTGTGCCCCATCCGCCGCCGTAGAGGGTTATACCGCGTTTATTCACGATAAGGATATTGTTTGTGAGCTCACCCTCAGCTGGAGCAGGTTCTTCCGTAGCAGGTTCAGTCGTCTCCTGTACAGCAGTAGTCGCTGTTGTGACTTCGGATATAAAAGGCTTTGCTGTCGTAGTGACAGACATGGACTTATTTTTCTTGGCACTGCTTCCGTAAAGCTCTGCGCCGTCATCACCGTCACCGTATTTTCTGCCTTTCAGCGGCATAAGATTATCAGCGATGAACTCCTTTATATTAGCTCTGTTATGGACTGTATCATCGAAATAATCAGCAATTCCCTCTGTATACTGACCGCTTGCATACGATTTTGCAGTTAATTTCGGGAATTTGGTCAGCATACGGTTTTCGTCATCAGCTTTTGTCTCATGGGGGAGCAGTGTCATGTATGAAAAACCGCCTGCAAGGAGAGCTCCCATAAGGATAATATTGGAGAGCGCGATAGTGTTCATGGTCTTTTTTCTGCGTTCTCTGCGGAGCTTTTTAGCCTTTACAGGTATATCTATCTCTGTATTTTCACGATCCGAAGCTGCTATTGATATAACAGGCTCAGGACGGACAGAGTTTTTTTCAGCGTCCTGGTTTTTATCTTTTTCGGACGTTGTATTCTTATTATTCTCACTCATTTGTTGTTTTCCTCTTTAAAATCTGAAATAAAGGAACGGATTTGTAGTAGCATCGACAAGCATAACACTTGTAACTATGAGCAGCAAAGCAGCAGCAATTGCAGCTGCCGAAGAAACAGTCACCTTTGTTACATAATGCTTGTCCGAAATGTTTTTGATACTGCTCAGTATCGGGAAACAGCAGATAACAGCCAATATCATAAGGTACATATTGTTCATGAGAGATATTTTGTCCTGTACTGCGATGAAGCCGTTTTTGCCGAAACCAAAAGCAGTTTTGAAGAATGTGCCGAGTTTGCCAAGTTCCTCAAAATAGAATATTCCGAAGCCTACGAATATAACGAATTTGCTGTAGATATGGCGGATAACAATAGGTATCTTCTTCATATTTTTCTTGCCTATTTTCATTTCGATGAAAACAAAGATACCGTAATAAAGCCCCCATATTATGAAATTCCAGCTTGCACCGTGCCATATACCTGTGCAGAGCCATACGAGGAAGAGTCCGCCGTACTTTCTGCGCTTGCCGAATATAGGGATATAGAGTACATAGTCGCGGAAAAATGTGCTGAGAGATATGTGCCAACGCTGCCAGAATTCGGTAATATCCTTGCATATGAAGGGGTGCTTGAAGTTCTCGTCAAAATGGAAGCCGAAAACTCTTCCGAGACCGATAGCGATGTCGGAATATCCCGAGAAATCAAAGTATATCTGCAAGCCGTAAGCAATAACACCGTACCATGCACCCAGCATAGTTGAGTTTCCTATATTGCCGAGGAAGCTGTCTGCGATAATGCTGAGCTGATTTGCTAAAAGCACCTTTTTCCCGAGACCCAGTGCAACTCTGTTAAGACCGTATGAAACATCGCTGAGAGTAATAGTGCGTTCTTCGATCTCTTTTTCGATAGTGCTGTATCTTACGATAGGACCTGCCACTAACTGAGGGAACAGTGTAAGGAAAAGCAGGAAGTTCTTGAAGCTTTTCTGCGGCTTGACCTTTTCCCAGTGACAGTCTATGATATATGATATGGTCTGGAAGGTATAAAAACTTATACCTATAGGCAGCTTGATATCAGGAACTGGTATTGAGGACGAAAAAAGGGCGTTGATATTTTCCACGATAAAACCGCTGTACTTGAATACTCCAAGCATGAGGAGGTCATAAACGACAACAGCTGCTGTTGCCGCAGTATCACCCTTTTTACCCTGATACTTCCCGATGAGCAGACCTGCTGAATAGTTAACGACAGCAGTAATGAGCATAAGGAAGATATACACGGGTTCTCCCCAAGCATAGAAAACAAGTGAGAAAATGATCAACACCGTATTTTTAGCTTTTGTTCCTCGTGCCACAGCATAGCACAGCAGGCACAGAGGAAGAAAAATATATATAAAGAATAATCTCGAAAAAACCATTGTTCTACCGCCTTGTTGCAAATAATCTTTTTATATCTATCTGTAGTAATACCGCGTAAAAGCAGGCGGAGCAATGTAAAGTAATAAAAGTATTATCAAAGTTGAAAACTCGTACAGACCATTGCAAGCCTGCACAGAATATTATACAACAAAAGCAGTGGAAATGCAAGCGAAAATGACATTGATTTTCAAAAATAAACAACTTTTTATAAAAATCGTATCAAACTACAAAAAAGATGTTTTTTTATGCTGAGTTTTTGACAGAAAAGAATCCCCTTTCAAAAAGGGGATTCTTGTAAAAAAACATATCAATAAGGATTAAACATATTGAATTCATGAATTAAATTATATTCATTACGCAAATCATAACCATATACGTCTAAATCAAATATTGCTTCGCCATATTTCCATGTTATCTTGCAGTCATCGCTGAATTTATAAACGATAAAACCTTCATCATTTGTTGTCTGGACATAGTCACAGTTGAATTTATCGCAACATTCGGCACCATGATAAGAGCAATAGTACTCATATGTTCCGTCGCCATTTATCCAGAAAAATATATATCGACAGTATTCATCTATAAAAGTACTTACTTCAGCGGTAATATAAATATGATGTTTCCCGTCAGGCGAATCAATTCTGTGTGCATAATATTCAGGACTGAATAATTCAAAATCCCAAACAAAACATAATCCATTTGACTGGTTATATATATCTTTTGGAACGGTTGTACGGAAAAGAATTATTTTATCGTTTTTAGGATAAAGCATAGGGTGTTCATTATACGTCTGTTCTGTTAAGAGAGTGTAAATATTGGAATTTTTCAGAGTTTCAATGTCCACATTAAAAAATTCGGCTGCTTGTACAAATTTTGATTCCTCGGTAAGTTCAAAAACCTCTGCAAATCTTCCAAATATAAAAGCTGCGTCAGGGGCACAGAAATGTACGCCGTTGCCGTATTCCTGAACAAGTGTGCCGAAGATAACATCGCTATCCTTAAAGAAATCGTCATCGTAGATATCAAGATATTGTTGTATTTCTTCCTCGCTTGTTCCTATGCCTGACAGATAGGAAGTTATATCCTCGGGTGACCTCATTAAGGCTGCGACATCAGTCGCTTTGTTTGCTGAGGATAAAATATCGACATCGCTAACAACTTTAAAGGCTTTTTCTGGAGATATTACAAGCTTTCTGAGTTCAATAAGGTCAAAAATATCGGTAGAAAGGTCGAAATTCAGATCGGAATACCCAAGTTCGTCGTAATAATATCTTCTATAATCGTCTGATCTGTTTCCGTGCATGATATGTGTCATTATAACAAGGTCGCCTACACTTATTTCTCCATCTTCATTAAGGTCGCCAACTATTCTTGTGTGTGTGTTATGCGTGATAAGATCATCCGAAAAATCAAGTGAACCGTCGGCAAAAGCATTTAAGGAAGATGCAGAAAAAGCTGTCAGTACTGAGGTGATAACAGAAATGAATTTTTTCATATGCGATACCTCCTTTTAGAACAGGAAGATGTGAATACTACTCCTTATACCATTATATCATCAGTTACTGGCTGAAATCTATGCGATCATATTGACAGACAATGAAACTTTCTTTAATTGAGCAATAAAAAATGCTTCCCGAATAGGGAAGCATTTTGAAAGTTTAAGTTCAGTTTGCCTGATAATCATGGTAATTTGTTTCGCTGCTGCCTTTTGCAGGAACAGTGTCCTTTTCAACGATGGACTTGAGTCCCATAGCAAGACCTGCAAGACCCTGTATCTCACTTGGGATAATGATCTTTGTAGCCTTACCGTCAGCAGCCTTTGCGAAGGATTCAAGAGACTTGAGCTGGATAACTCTCTCATTAGGATTAGCCTGATTGAGTTTTACGATACTCTCGGCAAGAGCCTGCTGAACCATTTCGATAGCCTTTGATTCACCGGTAGCTTCAAGTATCTTCTGCTCTCTTACAGCGTCAGCCTTGAGGATCATAGCCTGCTTCTGAGCTTCTGCTTCGAGGATCTGAGACTCTTTCTTAGCCTGTGCACGGAGGATCTGAGATTCCTTTTCACCTTCTGCAACGAGGATCTGAGACTTCTTGTCACCTTCAGCCTGAAGGATCTTTTCACGACGCTCACGCTCAGCCTTCATCTGCTTTTCCATAGCGTCCTGGATCTCACGAGGAGGAAGGATATTCTTGAGCTCGACGCGGTTTACCTTGATACCCCAACGGTCAGTAGCCATATCGAGGATAGCAGTGATCTTTGAGTTGATTACGTCTCTTGAAGTAAGAGTAGCATCGAGTTCCATTTCACCGATGATGTTACGGAGTGTTGTAGCTGAAAGGTTCTCGATAGCTGCGAGAGGTCTTTCAACACCGTAGATGTATTGCTTAGCGTCAGTTACCTGATAGAATACAACAGTATCAATCTGCATGGTAACGTTATCTTTTGTGATAACAGGCTGCGGCTTGAAGTCAACGACTTTTTCCTTGAGTGAAACCTTACCTGCGATTCTGTCGATGAAAGGAACGAGAATGTGAAGACCTGTATCCCATTCAGCATGGAAAGAACCGAGACGCTCGATAACGAATACGTGAGCCTGAGGAACTATCCTGAATGATCTTACGATAACGAATAACAGGAATACAATTACTAACAAAACAATGATTTTGAATGGATCCATTTTTTAAGACCTCCAATAATAATAGTGAATTTAGTTTTTACTCTTCTGGTGCGACGAGTAGTCTTGCGCCCATAACTTGTTTTACGATAACGATCGTACCCTCAGGTATGATTTCGTTTTCGTTTTCAGGAACGGCACTCCAACTTACCCCATTTAAAGTGACTCGTCCTGTACCTTTATCGCTGTTTATAACTTCAATAACGGTTGCGTGCCTGCCTATGTCAAGATCGGCATTGGTAGCAACGAAGTCTTTTTTCTTTCTGCGATTTCGCAAGAACGGTACACTCAGCAGCAGGAAGACTGAAGAAGAAATAATAAATATTCCAAGCTGTTCAATGGCGTTAAGCTTATAGAAATAGCTGAACAGAAGAGTTACCATAGAACCCGCAGCGAACCAGATCGAAACGAGCTGAACGGTGATGACTTCGGCAACAACGAAAGCTACAACAGCACAAGCCCAAAACAGAACACCCATAACGAGACCCCCTTTCACAAAAAAATATTTGTAGTAATCCCTACAGGAAATATTATATCACAAAAGTGTGAACTTTTCAAGTATAAGTGCTGGTTTTTGAACAAATATTTTTGTTCGGAGAGTATTATTTTTACATCTTTTTAATCTCTGTAAATGCCATGATATAAGGAGCTATGCCCTTTGCATCATTTTCGGTTATCTTTTCACTAAGGTAGTATCCGGGTGAACCGTCACGTTCGTTTTCACCGCCGAGACCGCCGACGAGACAAATATTTCCGAGGACGGGTATCTCCGACTCTGTGTTAATGAATTTTTCGGTAATGGTGTTGAAGGCTTTTAGTCCGATTTGACGAATATCGTCTCCGCATACACCCAGCCTTGCAGCTTTCAGAGCAGCATAAGCCACAAGGAGAGTACCGCTTGTTTCGGGATAATTGCCTTCAAGCTCAGGCCTCAGCGGAAGCTGATACAGCATACCGTCATCGCGGCAGTATTTTGTTATATCGCCCAGCATTTCCGCAAGCTGTCTGCCTATGCGCTGATCCGCAAGTATCTCAAAAGTATCAGCCAGCGCGGCGCACAGCCAGCCGTTTGAGCGCAGCCAGAATTCCGGCGAAAGACCTGTGATCTTGTCAGCCCATATCATAGTTTTGGTGTCATCATAACCGTGATAGTAAAGACCTGTTTTCGGATCGCGGGATATTCGTTTGATGTCGCAGAGCTGTCTTTCCGCATCGTCAATAACACCGCGTAGATCGTGGAGCTTTCCGTATTCTGCCATAAAAGGCAGAGCCATGTAAGTTCCGTCAAGCCATATCTGATCGGGATATACAGCCTTATGCCAGAAGCTTCCGCAGCTGAGACGGGGCTGACGAAGCACCTGTTCGTTCCAGAGCTTCTCAAAGCCGAGACGGTAATGCTCAGCACCTGCGAGTTTCCAGAGGTTAATAAGATTTCTTCCGCCGTTGAGATTATCGAGATTGTAATCTGCGTAGTTTATTGTAGGGATATTGCCGTCCTTATTCACATAGGTATCCGTGAATTTTACGGAATAGCCGAGAAGTCTTTCATCTCCGCTGAGATCGTACAGCATAAGAAGAGCTGTTATCATGCAGTTGTCGATATAGTTCCATTTGGAAGCTTTACCATAAACGGAGCTTTCAACGTTCCAAAGCGGAGAAAGCGGCTCAGAGGTCAATATGAGGTTTTCGATATAGTTTTTTATGATAGTATCAGGTCTTGTCATCCCGAGAGTCCTCCTGCGGTGATACCGCTGATAAATTTTTTCTGCGCAAGAGCAAATACTGCAACAGAAGGTATAAGACCTATCACTGACATAGCGATTATTTTTTTCTGTTCATATCCCTGTCCCGTACTGTCAACGGATAGTCTCAGCGCAAGGGAGAGGGGATATTTTTCAACAGACTGGATCATTATGAGAGGTGAGAGGAAGTCGTTCATTGTCCAGAGAAATGTAAAGACTGCAATGGAAACAACAGCAGGTCTTATACAAGGCAATAGTACAAAGAACAGGGTTTTTAAAGTACCGCAGCCGTCCATGCGTGCAGCCTCATCGAACTCCATGGGCACTCTTTTCATGAACTGTATAAGTATGAATACAAACATACCTTCACAGGCGAAAAGAGAGGGGAGAGTAAGAGGTACATATGTATCAAGAAGACCGAGCTTGCTCCACATATAATACTGCGGCATTATAGTTACGATAGACGGCATCAGCATACCGCATATAAGGAGCGCGAAGAAGAATTTCTTCATCGGAAAATCAAATCTTGCAAAGCCGTAAGCCACAAGCACTGAGGAGAGCACGGCAAATACGGTCTTTGGTATGATTATCAGAAAAGTATTGATGAAATAGTGCCCCATAGTGTAGGGTGTAACGGTTTCCCATGCCTTTTTGTACACATCTGTGTCAAAGCTTTTCGGCATGAACCAGATAGTTGTGAATATCTCGTCATTTGATTTGAATGACGCACCGAACAGCCAGAGCAGTGGATACAGCATAATGATACTTATGACGGCAAGTATGAGATAAAGAAGGAATTTTCTCATAGTCAGTCCCTCCTCAGTCTGTCAGTAAACTTGTACATCAGCATAACGATAATGCCTATGATAACGAAAAGCAGCCACGAAACAGCATTTGCAGTTCCGTCGTCGCCGTATCTGAACATCTCATCATAAATGTACATACCTATAGTTCGGGTACTTCCCAGTGGGCCGCCGCCTGTTATCATATAAGGAGCGTTGAATTCCTGCATTGCGGCAATTATTTGCAGTACAAGGTTTATGAAGATGATATTTTTGATCTGTGGGAGAGTTATGTAGAAAAAAGCCTTTATCCTGCCGCAGCCGTCCACCTTTGCAGCATAGTACAGTTCTTTTGGGATATCGCGGAGAGCGGCAAGGAATATGACCATAGTCGAGCCGAATTCCCACACTCTCAGCAGAACTATTATAAACAGTGCGGCATTTGTATCGCCGTACCAGCCTACGGGAGCGATACCCAATACACCAAGCAGCTGATTTACCAGTCCGTCTGAGGTGAAAAGGTACTGCCACATTATTATGACCGCAAGGTTAGAGCCTAATATAGAAGGTATGTATAAGGCTGTACGGAATATTCCGATACCTTTCAGTTCGCAGTTGAGCAGCAGAGCCACAAGCAGCGATACGACCAGTTTAAGCGGCACAAGTACAGCTGTATATTTAAGAGTTACCATTGAAGACTGACGAAAATTCCTGTCAGACAGGATATTTTTGTAGTTCCCGAAACTCAGGCTACCGCTGTTATCGGTAAGTCCCACAACAAAGGAACATACAAAAGGATACAGGATAAAAAGCACCGCCCCAATAATGAACGGGAGTATCAATACAAGACCTGTGAATTTGCTTACGCCCACAGGGTTTCGGTAAATTCGGGATTTCATTTTCTTAGCTTCTCCAGATAATTATTCACTGAGTCAAACATCTGCTGTGCTGCACTGTCAATATCGGCAGTCCCGTAGGATACGGATTCTATAGCTTCGTTATAGAATTCCTTCATGCGCGAAAGCTCCATGTAAGGGCTTATTGTGACAGTATCGGCATTGCGGAGGATATCGTCGCTTTCCTTTGAGAGCCCTTTCAGCTCACCGCTGTTTTTCAAAGCGGCTTCTGCTTTGTGTGATGCAGGTATGCCGCGTGTAGTGCCAAGTATTTTCGCACATTCTTCGTCATTGAGCAGGAAATTGATGAAAGCAGCCGCTTCATCGGGATGTTCTGTGTTTTTAGATACAGCATACAGCAGCGACGGCTTTATCATCCAGCCGTCAGAGCAGCCTTTATCGTTACTGAGCAGAGGACCTGCCTCAAGAACCCCCTCAGCAAGTACCGATTCATATTTTCCAACTGCGCTGCCCCATTCGAGAACACCCGCAACTCTTCCGCCTATGAACTCAGGGGACTGATACAGAGCAGCATTTCCGTCCTCGTCAGTGCGTGTCCTTACAGTACGTATGACATGGCTTTCCTCCAGCTGCTTATAGAAGCTGAGGGCAGTTTTTATGTCCTCGACGGTAAAGCCGAGCCTGCCGTCAAGGGTAATGAACTGTCTGCCTGTCTGCTGCTGAACGTACACCACTGCCAGATACCATGCAGTACCTCCCGACTGTATATCGAGGTCAAGAGGATAAAGCCCGTCTGCACCAAAGCTGTTGCCGAGAGCAATAAGGTCATTCCATGTTTCGGGGTAATCAGCCCCCATTTTGCTGAAAACCTCGGAATTATAGAAAAGACTTCTTCCGCTTACCGATACCGTGACAGCATTGAGCTTTCCGCCGACTCTGCCGAATGAAAGCACCTCGTCATCGAACTGAGAAAGATCAAGCTGTGAACTCAGTTCATCAAGGTCGTAAAATCCGTTCCCGTCAGGGGACATAGTTATGAGCCAGTCGTAGTTTATCTGCATGATATCGGGTTCAGTGCCACCCTTTACTTGTGAAGTGACCTTTTCCGACCAGCCGTCCCAGCCTCCGTATTCGGGAGTTATGGTGATATCAGGGTGCTTCTTGTTCCAAAGTTCAATGGCTTTCAAAGTAGCTTCGTGTCTGTCGTCACCGCCCCACCATGAAAAGCGCAGGCTGCACTTATCAAGTGTCCCATCTGGCTTAGTGACTTTGTGTACTTTTTTTGCCGAGCAGGCAGAGAGTGACATTGCGCAGCATACAGCTGCGATCTTTAAAAATGTTTTTTTCATACTCTCAGATCCCGGATAAATGATATTACAGTAATTATACATCATTTACGCTTGAAAATCAATAGAAAAATAGTAAATTCAAACAAAATAAAAAGGACGGAGCATTATCCGTCCATGTAAATAAAAAAGCCCTTAGCCTTTAGCCGTTAGCTGTTAGCAATTGTGTCGCCTTCGGCGAATTATTTAAATAAAGTGAGCGTAAGCGAACTCTTTCGGCTAAGGGCTAATGGCTAAAGGCTGAGTTCCATTATTATATGCTGCTTTTTATCCGTTTGATAGCACTTTTTTCAAGCCGTGAGACCTGAGCCTGAGATATACCTATCTCACTTGCGACTTCCATCTGAGTTTTGCCGCGGAAAAATCTGAGATACAGGATATTCTTCTCGCGTTTCCCAAGATCTTTTATGGCATCGCGGATAGTAAGCTCGTCCATACAGCTTTCAACATCATTCAGGTCGCTTATCTGATCCATGATGTAGAGATTGTCCTCCGAGTCCGAGTAAACAGGCTCATACAGCGACACAGGATCACTTATACTTTCAAGAGCGATAACTACATCTGCTCGTTTGACACCTATTTCCTTTGATATCTCATCAATATTCGGCTCACGCTGGAGAGAATTCGTTAGTTTTTCCTTGGCTTGTATAGCCTTATAAGCCAGATCGCGCAGCGAACGGCTTATCTTGACATGGCTGCTGTCTCTGAGATAACGTCTGAGCTCACCGCTTATCATTGGAACGCAGTAGGTGGAAAAGCGCACTTCCTTTGTGAGATCGAAGTTGTTTATAGCCTTTATAAGTCCGATAACGCCTATCTGGAAAAGATCATCTATATCCTCGCCACGCCCAGTAAAGTGCTGTATAACGCTGAGAACAAGGCGCAGATTGCCTTTTATGAGCTTATCTTTTGCAGCCTTGCTGCCGCTGGCACGTATTTCTTTGAGAAGAGCTATCTTTTCATCTTCTTTCAGTACGGTAAGCTCCGAGGTATTTATCCCTGCGATAACGACTTTATTGTATGCCATTGAAAATATCCTCCGTAAAAGTGGTTACGAGAATATTATTGCCTTATTGCATTATTGTAATCACAGGTAAAAAATGGTATGAAAAAGGAGCAGCTTTTACTGCTCCTTCAAATAACTATATCGGGTATGCGGAACGGATACTTCTGATTAAATGATCTTATGCTTACAGCATTGAAATCAAAGACGGCATTTCTGTCGCTGAGTTTTTCCTTGCTTGGCATAGCGATCAGGAGATCGGCTATATCCTGAGCTATCCAGTAGTGCTGAGCTACGAGGATATCTCTCAGCAGTTTTATTGTAGTGACGACAAAAGCTGTAGCACAGTTTGGAACATTATCGTATATCCAGACTTTTTTCAGAAGCTTTGAAGATATTGCTGAAATGGCAGTAGCTTCTGACATACTGCCATTGATTATTCCGTATAAAGCTTCTGCGCAGCACAGACTGTCAGGGGTTTTGCTGTTGTCCTTGATAAATCGAGCAGTTTCTTTAATTAATACTATCATAGTTACTCCTTGACATATTCGATAAGCTTGCCGAGACATAGCTCAAAGCAGCTTCCGTACCATGTTTCCTCCATATGCGGGATAGTAGCTTCTATGCAGTCGAAGGTGTACTTTACAGCGATATCAAGGCATTGCTGTATATTTTTGCCGAGAGCGCAGGCACCCGAGAAAACGCTTGAAAAGATATCACCTGTACCGTGGAAGCGTGAGTTTATATTCTTGCCGAATGAGAAGTAGAATTTATCGTTTACTGAATCATAGGCAGCTGCGCCCTGTAGCTTGTCATCAAAGTGTACTCCCGTAATGATAGGAGTCTTGCAGCCAAGCTCCGAGAGCTTTACGAGAACATCTTTTATATAGTCCTCATCGTATTCCTCGGTATAGGGGATATCGAGGAGAAAAGCCACCTCTGTCATATTAGGGAGAATGAAATCAGCCTTTGAGCATAGTCTGCGCATTTCTGCAACGAAAGAGGGCGTAAATCCTGCATACAGCTTACCTGCGTCACCGAGAACGGGGTCAACAATGATATAGTTGTTGTCAGTGCCGAAGTCGTCAAAGAAGTCCGATACTATCTGCACCTGTTCCTGTGAGCCGAGATAGCCTGTGTATACTGCATCGAACTTTAAGTCCATGCTTTTCCAGTGAGCAGCTATAGCAGGGATATCGCTTGTAAGGTCGCGGAAGGTATAGTTCTTGAACCCCTCACCTGTATGAGTAGACAGCACAGCCGTAGGTATAACGGCAGTCTCTATACCCATAGCAGAAATTATAGGCAGAGCCACTGTCAGGGAGCATTTTCCGAAGCAGGAAATGTCCTGTATAGAAACGATCTTTTTCATGTTCATCATTCTTTCAGTATGTATTCATCAATTTTTGATTATACCCCAAATAAATGCCTTTGTCAATATGTGGAAAAGAAAAAGCTGCCGTTTTCACAGCAGCTTTCTAATGTTTTACTCTACGAACCACGGCTTTTCAGAGTTGAGTGCCATTACAAGGTCAAATTCGGTCTTATAATCGCCGTTTGGATTTATAGTATTAAATATTTCCGTACTAAGAGACATATCGGCATTATGCAGGAAAGCACTTATAAGCGGTCTGCCGTAGCCCGGCATCAGGGTCAGATATACGACATTTCCTTTTGATACTCTGTAGGTATCTCCGTTTATGACTCTGAATTTCATAACATCGCTTTTATTTGAGATAAATGTCCTGTTGAGGTACGGACTGAAGTCCGAAGGAGCAAGATCCTCTCCCTTTTCATTATGCAGACGTACAACATCATCAAGGGTTATAGTACCTGCTGTGGGAGCTGCCATTATCGCCTCAGTCAATGTCCAGTCATTTACCAATTCGAGAACTTGCTGATACTGTGTTACGCGGATATCAACGCTGTTGTGACCGACATTGTCCACAATACTGCATGCAGCGATACTGCCGTCATAGTTGGCAGATATATTCAGATACCAGTTGTCACGGTCGGAAATTTTAAATTTCATATGCGAGTTGTCATAATAATTTGAATAAGAACAGTATTTTCGGAAATCCTCTATTTTCAGATAATTACTGTTTTTCGCTATATTCAATACCTCTTCGATTGTAAAAACACCTGCATATTCGGGCTTTTCTACAGTTGGCTGCTTAGTTACAGCCTTTTCTGTGTACAGTTCCTCCGTTTTTGCTGTATTTCCGTAGATATCACCGTCGGTACAGGTGATGTGGGATATGTTACTGAACTCTGGGCTTATCATAACTATGTCGTTTCTGTTTCCGCCGACCCAGTATTCAATGTAGCTGACTCCGCTTCCACCGTTGATATCACAGTATAGCTGAACATTTCTGATTTTTTTGTATATTTCATCGAAGTTGGAACTTTCAGCAATGAACTGCTTTACCTGCGCAAGTGTGACTCGAGGCGAATCTGCGCTTATCTCGCCGCTGAGTATAGCTCTTTCACGCACCATTAAACAAGCCCAGTGCTTGTCTTCCCATTCCTCTATCTCTGCAAGAGACATATTTTTGGCATTTACAGTCGTAGTACCGCTTGTTTTCGCAGCAGTTATAGTCTTTGCGGGAGATTTTGTGGTGCGCTTAGTTGAAGCATTTGCCTTTGTGGTATTGGTCTTTGCTGCACCTGTAGTTTTGGAGTTTCCTGCCATTTTTACCGTAATATCTGCTTTTGTGCTTGTTGTCTGCACCTTTTTCGTACCCGTATCCTTTGAATTATCATCATCTGCGAGCGTAGTTTCGGTCTCAGTTCCTGCTACCGTAGTAGCAGTAGCCACAACCACTGGCTCTTCCACATATGGCTTAGGCGAAGGAGCATTCATTTTAAGCAGTCCGAACACTGCGCCGCCTACTACGAACATACAGGCTGCAACTATAAGGAAAGGATGAAGTACAGGGGAGCGGCTGACACGCTCTGCAACGAATGTCTCGGTGTTTTCGGGTGACAGGTTCATTTTCTCAAGACTTTTCGCGTAAATGCGCTGTGCTGTCTTTTTATCAGCGGCAGTATAGTTGTCGGCTATGTTTTCAATAGTTTTATCGCCTGCACTGTGCAGGATATCAGAGATATTCTTTTTCATAGTTTTACCTCCTTTACAAAGTTATATCCAGGTCCACAAGAAGAGCTTTCAGCTTTTTCAGAGCACGTCTCAGCCTGCTTCTCACGGTTATTGGGTTCATTCCGAGAATTTTTGCGGTCTCGGAGGAATTATGTTCATAGAAAAACTTATGTATTATAATAGAAGCATCAGGCTCACCGAGGGAGCTTATCCGTTCGAGGAGTATCTCCGACAGCTCGGCATCCTCCGTTTGAGCTTCTATATTGTCAGCGGAGGTGAGAGATGAACTGATATCATCTTCCAGTGGGATATTTTTTGAAGTATGTGAACTGAGTGTGCGTTTAACATCGATTGCCCGTCTTTTTGCAGATGTTCCAATATAAGCCTTCAGCGAGCCCTCGTACATGGAGTTGCAATTCATAGCCACATCACTGAGAACGTCCGAAGTGCAGTCCTCGATGTCGCTCTGAGAGCCAATGCCGCGCAGAACGCTGAAAACAATAGTGTAGCAGTAGCTCCAGTATTCGTCAAACAGAGCCTTGAAGCCTTCTTCAGCTGACTGCCTGAGCTTCGCTTTTATCTCATTATCGGTCATATATCCCACCTCCTTACATGAAAGCATTTTGCCGTATACGTTTGCTTTCATTATACACATACGGAAGGTGAATGTAAAGTGGTGCACTGAAAAATGATTTTTATAAAATTATTGATAAGCGGAATATGCAATAAAATAAAGGAAATTAATATTTTGGTAAAAATTTACTTTTAATGTTGCTTTATTAATAAATTTGTGTTATAATTGTAGAAAAACTCAATAAGGAGTGAGATTATGAAAGAAATACTCAACGAGACTCTGACGGGGGAAAGAGCTCTATTTCAGGACAATGAACTCAGAATAAGCGGAACTGTCTTTGATGACGGCGAAGCTCCACTCAAACACACCAGGTATATTGAACTTTCCGACTGCACATTCAAGTCCAAATATTATCTCTGGTACAGTAATTTCATAAAGCTGAAGGATTGCAGGATCGATGAAAGCAGCAGTGAGGGAATGTGGTATACCTCCGATGTGAAAATTTCCGATACTGTGATAGATGCTCCCAAGACTTTCCGCCGCTCCAAGGGCATAAGCCTGCGCAATGTCCAGTTCACCAACAGCAGCGAGACATTATGGAAATGCAACAATATCCGTATGTACAATGTCAAGGTAAAGGGTGACTATCTGGGTATGGACTGCGACGGTATGGAGGTGTCGGGACTTGAGCTTGACGGCGACCACTGCTTTGACGGCGCAAGGAATATAACTGTCCGTAATTCCGTGATAAACTCAAGGGATGCATTCTGGAACACCGAGAATGTTATAATTTACGATTCTAACATAAAGGGAGATTATTTCGGCTGGAATTCGAGGAATATCGTTCTTGTGAACTGTATCGTCGAGAGCCATCAGGGAATGTGCTATATTGAAAATCTCAGCATGAGGAACTGCAAGATGCCGAATACCGACCTTGCATTTGAGTATTCAACGGTAAATGCAGATATCAGAGGACACATAGACAGTATCAAAAATCCTACCTGCGGCATAATACAGGCATCTTCCGTAGGTGAGATGATACTTGAAAAGGACAAGGTCGACATCACAAGAACAAAGATAATCTGTGCCGAAAAAAACTGAATGATCGGTCACGATGAACGTAAAAAAAGCCTCGGCACAATAAATGCGCCGAGGCTCTGCTATACATTGATTTATTCCTGTATATATGTTACAATTACTTAGAGATAAGAGCAAGTGTATCTCTTGCGATAAGGAGCTCTTCGTTTGTAGGAACGATCCATACTTCGATCTTTGAATCAGGTGTGGAGATCTTTGTGAGCTTGCCGCGGATAGTGCGGTTGAGAGCCTCATCGATCTTGATTCCGAAGTAGTCCATGTTCTGGCATACAGCTTCTCTTACTTCCCATGAGTTCTCACCGATACCGCCTGTGAAGAGGATAGCGTCAACGCCGTTCATAGCAGCAGCGTAAGCACCGATGTACTTCTGGATCTCGTATGTGAGCATATCGGAAACGAGCTGAGCTTTCTGGTTGCCGTTGTTAGCAGCTTCCTGGATGTCACGGTTATCTGAGCCAACGCCTGAAACACCGAGGAATCCTGACTTCTTGTTCATATATTCGCTCATCTGTGAAGGTGTAAAGCCGTGCTTGTCAGCAACAAATGTTACAGCAGAAGGATCAACAGAACCTGTTCTTGTACCCATAACAACACCGTCAAGAGGAGTAAATCCCATAGAAGTATCAACAGACTTGCCTGCGTTTACAGCAGTGATAGAAGAACCGTTGCCAAGGTGGCATGAAACGATCTTGAGATCCTTAACGTCCTTGCCCATAGCGTCAGCAAGAGCCTTAGATACGAAACGGTGTGATGTGCCGTGGAAGCCGTACTTTCTTACGTGGAGCTTCTCATAATCATCATAGGGGAGACCGAACATATAAGCCTTAGGAGGCATTGTCTGGTGGAATGCAGTATCGAATACAACGACCTGAGGAACGTTTGCAGGGATAACGCTCTTGCAGGCTCTGAGAGCGAGTGCGTGTGCGTGGTTGTGAACAGGAGCAAGCTCGCGGAGCTCGTCGATCTTGTCGATAACTTCATCTGTAACGAGAACAGACTTGTCGAAAACGTCAGCACCCTGTACTATTCTGTGACCAACAGCAGAGATAGCGTCCATGCTGTCGATAACCTTTGCATCGCCCTTTGTGAGGCAGTCAACAAGCTTCATGAAAGCTTCTGTATGTGTAGGGAATGAACAGTCCTCATCGAGAACTCTGCCGTCAGCAGTCTTGTGATTGATATGTCCGTCAATTCCGATACGGTCGCAGTTACCCTTTGCGATAACACTCTCATCGCTCATGTCGATGAGCTGATACTTCAGGGAAGAGCTTCCTGCATTAACAACTAAGATGATCATATTATGTAAATTCCTTTCAAAATATATTTTGCATATATTATTATATACTATTTTTTGAAAATTGCAAGTCCTTTTTTCAAATTTACCGTTGTAAAAAGGACGAAATGCTTGCAAAAGCGCGTTATTTGGTACTGCAAAATGCCGAAAACCCCACAACATTGAATAAATATTCTGTAAAGTTGATTGAAAATTGATGAAAAACATTGAAATTTATGAAAAGAGGTAGTAAAATGAAAGTCAGCGGTATAATATGCGAGTATAATCCGTTCCATAACGGACATCTTTACCACATACAAAAGACACGCGAAAACGGAGCTACACATATCGTGGCGGTTATGAGCGGAAACTTTGTACAGCGGGGAGATACAGCTGTCATCGACAAGCTTGAAAGAGCGCGTCTTGCAGTCCGCTGCGGAGCAGACCTTGTGATAGAGCTTCCCGTACAGTACAGTCTTGCATCAGCTGAGGGCTTTGCAGCAGGAGCTGTATATCTTCTCGATGCTCTCGGAGCAGTCGATGAATTGTCATTCGGCAGCGAATGCGGCGATGTATCGAAGCTTCTTGAAGCAATGGATACTGTAAATACCATAGCGGTATCACATTCCGACGAGATAAGGAGCATAATGGAAAAGGGCTATACCTACCCTCGTGCGCTGAGCTCGGTGGTGAACGGCATAGACGGAGAGGCTGCTTCCATAATATCCGAGCCCAATAACCTTCTGGCAATTGAATATCTCAGGGCACTGAAAAAGCTTGACAGCAGTATAAAGCCGTTTACAGTGAAGCGCGAAAATGCGGCGCATGACGGAAAAACTGCGGAAAACGGCTTTGCAAGTGCTTCTTATCTGAGAGAACGGATACAGAAGAGGACGAATATCTCGGAATACACCACTTCCGAGTGGGCAGCTGCCATAACAGCGGCAATGTCAAAGGGAGAGATAGCTTCCATGAGCAGGCTCGAAAGGGTCATATTATACAAGCTGCGGAGCAGTACAACAGATGAGATAGCGCACATATACGATGTAGGACAGGGGCTTGAACATCGTATATACGGCGCAAGAATGGCAGGCTCACTTGATGAGCTGCTGTTTACCGTAAAGACGAAACGATACACAATGGCAAGGATAAGACGAATAATCCTTGCATTACTGATAGGGATAACCAAAGAGGATATGAGAAAGCTTCCGCCATACGGCAGGATACTTGCTTTCAACGAGCGCGGCAGGGAGATACTTGCCCGTGCAAAGGGTTCGACAAAGATACCATTTGCATCGTCCATAGCAAAGTTATCACAGCTTGGGGAAACTGCCGAAAGGTTTGCGGAACTTGAGATCAGGGCGTCTGATATATACGGTCTTGCTCTTGAGACTGTTACTTCTGCGCAGAAGGACTACAGGGCGAAAATTATGATAGATATGGAGTAAGTAATATGAACGGTGGCTTTCCGATGATAGTTGCTGTATGTGCAGCAGCTTCAATTGCGCTTACATCATGCGGCAGTACAACAGAGTATGTACAGGATAATTCATCAGACTTTTCAAAAAAAGCTGAGTCTGTAACTGAGACAGAAGATACTTACAGTTATAAAGACGAACAGGTATTCACTGTTGATATAAGCATAAAGGAAGGCGAACCGTTTCCGAATAAATTTGAGATACCTGATTACAAGGCACTTATGCAAAATCCCGAACTTCCCACAGGCTGTGAAGTAACTTCGCTTTGCGGACTGTTGAATTATCTCGGCTTTGACATAGACAAGGTGACACTTGCCGATGAGTTCATGCCAATGGACAACATCGGCGTATCAACAATGATGCACGCATATATCGGTGATCCTAAATCGGAAGAGGGCTTTGGCTGCGGCGCACCTGTAATAGTACAGACAGCCGATGATTATTTTGAGTCCATACTTTCACCGTGCTATGCTGTGAATATGACAGGACGCTCTTTAAAGGAGCTGCTTTATCAGGTGGCACAGGGCAGACCTGTTATAGTGTGGAGCACTATCGACCTTATGGTAATGCCGACAGAGTATTTCTGGGACACTAATGACGGTGAGGAAATGTGGTTCAATGGCTTACAGCACTGTATGGTGATCTACGGATATGATCTTGATGAAAGAACGCTTTCCGTAGCCGATCCGCTTGCAGGAAACGTAAAGTATGCAATGGAAGCTTTTAACGACACATACCAGCTTATGGGGAATCAGGCTGTACTCATATGCGGAAACTCAGAGACAAAAGGCAAATTCGTTGTGCGCGAAAGAGAAAAGTCACCGATACTCAGCCGTAATGCGGCTCAGCGAAAAGCTGAGGAGGAAGAGGCTGCAAGGATAAAGGCAGAAGAGGAAGCAAGACGCAAGGCTGAGGAAGAAGCTAAGCGTATTGCCGAGGCAGGTCCTGCAACTGAACCTGCCCCCGAAGAAGCTGAACCACAGCCTGATGTAGAAATACCTGCCGAGGAGGAACAGGAATAATTGATAAAAGGCGTTATATTTGACCTTGACGGAACACTGCTTGATTCAATGACTGTATGGAGCAGTATCGACAGGGAATTCCTTGATGAGAATGGCGTGAAAGACATTCCGCCCGATATATCGGATATAGTCAAGAAGATGACGGTTGACGAGTCATCTCAGTATTTCATAGACCGCTTCGGACTGAGCTGTACAAAGGAATATGTCATACACCGCATCGAAGAAATGGTGCGGGACAGGTACGAAAACAAGATACCGCTGAAACCTCACGCAGCCGAAGTTATGGACTTCCTTGACAGTCACGGCATACTCTACGGCGTAGCAACAGCCACATATAAAGGGCTTGCCGAAGCCGCACTCAGACGCTGCGGAGTATATGACAGGATAGGTTTTCTGCTGACTGACAGGGAATACCCACAGGGCAAGAATTTCCCCGATATTTTCCTCGGAGCAGCAGAAATGATGGGAACACAGCCTTGCGATACGCTTGTTGTCGAGGATTCTCTCCACTGCATAGAGACTGCCAAAGCCGCAGGCTTTGTAACAGTGGGAGTATACGATCCTGTTTCCGAAGCTGACAGTAAAGATATAATGAAAATATGCGATCACTACGTAAGATCGCTTGATGAGATAATAAATATAATTTAGGGGCGGACTTGGTTCGTCCCATGCTGTTTTAAAAGGAGCATACAGATGAAGAAAGTAATGGTTGGCATGAGCGGCGGAGTTGACAGCTCCGTAGCTGCAATGCTGCTCAGAGATAAAGGATACGATGTTATGGGAGTAACCCTCAAACTCTTCTCGGACGAGGATATCTCCGAGGCTAAAAAAGAGGGCAAGACCTGCTGCGCACTTTCCGATGTGGAGGATGCAAGGAGCGTAGCCATAAGGATTGGATTTGAGCATCTTGTGTTCAATTTCAGAGAGGTTTTCCGCGAGCACGTTATGCAGCAGTTTGCAGACAGCTACCTCAGCGGACGTACACCAAATCCATGTATCGAATGCAACCGCCACGTAAAGTTCGACAAGATGATGCGCAGAGCTCTGGAGCTGGATTATGACTATATAGCCACAGGACACTATGCTGTAAATGAATATGACGAGAGCCGCGGACGCTGGCTGCTGAAACGCCCAAAAGATCGCAGCAAGGATCAGACCTACGTCCTTTATGCACTTACTCAGGAGCAGCTGTCACATACGCTTTTTCCACTGGGAGAGCTTGAAAAAACACAGGTCAGAGAGCTTGCAGAGTCCGCAGGACTTGTAAACTCAAACAAGCCTGACAGTCAGGATATATGCTTTGTACCAGACGGCGACTATGCCTCGTTTATAAAGCGTTTTACAGGCTGTGAAACGCCATGCGGCAGCTTTATAGACACAGACGGCAAGGTCCTCGGAGAGCACAAGGGCATCATAAACTATACTATCGGACAGCGCAAGGGACTTGGCATCGCCCTCGGACATCCTGCATATGTTGTCCGCAAGGATATGGATGCAAACACAGTAACACTCGGACTTGAAAGCGATCTTTACACAAAGAGCCTTATAGCTGACGATTTCAACCTTATCTCCGTAGAAAATCTTGAAGCACCCATGCGTGTAACAGCTAAGACACGTTACAGCCAGAAGGAACAGCCTGCTGTAGTTACATATCTCGGAAATGGTGAGTATATGGTGGAATTTGACGAGCCGCAAAGAGCTGTAACGAGCGGTCAGGCTGTGGTACTGTACGATGGAGATATAGTAGTAGGCGGAGGTACTATAAAATGAGAGATACGGTACTTCTTGTAGTAGATGTACAGAAGCTCATAACAGTTGATACGCTGTATAACTTTACAGTTTTCAGAGACAGCCTCCAAAAACTCATATCCGAGTCAAGGAAGAACAATGTCGAAGTGATATACGTCCGCCACGACGACGGAGCAGGCAAGCCACTTTCAAAGGGGAAAGATGGTTATGATGTAGCCGATGATTTTGCACCGAAAGCAGGCGAGAAGTTATTCGACAAGACTGTAAACAGTCCCTTTCGTGACAGCGGACTCCTTGAGTATCTGCGTTCAAAGGGCGTAAAGAAGCTCATAGTAACAGGCTTGCAGACTGATTACTGCATAGATGCTACAGTGAAGTGCGGATTTGAGCACGGCTTTGAGGTAATAGTTCCCGAAAACTGCAACACCACGTTCAGCAATAATCATATGACAGGTGAGCAGACCTACCGCTACTACAACGAATTCATGTGGAAGAACAGGTATGCAAAATGCGTAAAAATGGCGGAAGTCCTTGAAATGATAAGCAATAGCGATGATATGCCAAAATTCAGCAATGTGAATGAGACACATATCAGAAAGGCTACAGAAGAAGACGCTTCGAGAATTGCGGAGATACTTGTGTTTGCAAAACGAATGAAGTATCGCTCGATATTTAATGACGACGCATATTCATTTGGAGAATTACAGGTACTTCCTGTTGCAAAAAACTACATTGAAAATGGTTTTCTCAACAATATGTTCCTGTATGATGACGGGATCATAAAAGGGCTTATCCGCATAGAGAAAGAAGAGATACTCGAATTATATGTTGATCATTTCTTTCAGGGGCAGGGAATAGGCTCGGAATTGATCGAATATGCCAAAGAAAACTATTCAGTCAATTTTCTTTGGAAAATAGAAAAGAATATTGATGCTATACGCTTCTATGAAGCACATGGTTTTCAACTTACAGATATAAGGAAATACGAAGAAGGAACTACTGAATATCTTGTGATGATGAAAAGATAAAAAGGAAAAATATGGAATACAAATACGAAAAACTCACCGATAAAATTTACGTCTGCGCCAGCAGCGACCACCGCTTCGGTACGGACGCCTTTCTGCTGGCGGACTTCTCACAGTACCGCGCAAAGGACAAAGCCTGTGATCTCGGTACAGGCTGCGGCATAATACCGCTTATTATGCAGAAGAAGCTTCCTCCACAGATAACATATGCAGTTGATATACAGGAGGGAGCTATCGAACAGCTTTGCCTCGGACTCGAAAAAAGCGAGACTAAAGGCATAGTACCCATATGTGCGGACTTAAAGGAACTATGGGAGGGCGCACCTCTCGGACAGCTTGATCTCGTTACCTGCAATCCGCCCTATAAGGTGAACAATGCAGGCTTTCAGAGCGTTATAACTGCTCAGAAAATAGCCCGCCATGAGATACTATGCACCATTGATGACGTATGTGCGACAGCACAGAAGCTGTTGAAATTCGGCGGCAGACTTTGTGTCTGCAATCGTCCCGAGAGGCTGAGCGATGTTATATATGCAATGAAGTGCCATGACATAGAGCCCAAAAGGCTTCGCTTTGTATCAAAGAACGCAGAAGAAGCTCCGTGGCTTTTTCTAATAGAGGGCAAGAAAGGCTCGAAGCCGTTTATGAAAGTTGAGCCTCAGCTCTACATACGAAGCGAAAACGGCTTTACGGAAGAGCTGCAAAAAATATACGACACAGGAAAGGAGCAGGCATGAGCGGAACATTTTACGTAATAGGCACACCTATAGGCAACCTTGAAGACATTACTCTCAGGCAGCTTGATACACTTGAAAAAGTGGATTTTTTATGCGCAGAGGATACAAGAGTAACACTAAAGCTCCTGAACCGTTTTGAGATAAAGAAGCAGCTCGTCAGCTTTCACGAGCACAGCTCCAAAGCCGATGCACAGCATATTATCGACAGACTGCTTGCAGGAGAGAGCTGCGGTATAGTCACAGACGCAGGAATGCCCTGTATCTCCGATCCGGGAGAGGTGCTTGTGAAGATGTGTGCTGACAGCGGCATAGACATAAAGGTAGTACCCGGACCAAGTGCGGTAGTATCGGCAGTAGCCGTTTCGGGACTTAGTACAAGAAGATTTACCTTTGAAGGATTTCTTCCTGTTCCGAAAAAGGAGAGAGCCGAGAGACTTGAAAAGCTCCGCGGTGAGACTGCGGTCATGGTATTTTACGAAGCTCCTCACAAATTAAAGACAACACTTTCTGACCTTGCGGAGTTTTTCGGTGGTGAACGCAGGATATCGCTTTGCAGGGAGCTTACAAAGATACACGAGGAAGTTCTTAGGCTGACGCTCGCCGAGGCTGTTACTTATTATAATGAAAATGAGCCTCGCGGCGAGTATGTACTTGTACTTGAAGGAGCACAGGAGAACAGCGGCGGCGAGCTTACCATAGAAGAAGCTATGGAGCAGGTGAGAAAGCTCATAGATATGGGCGAAAAGCCAACAGATGCCTGCAAGGCAGTTGCAAAGGAAACAGGCTTCCGAAAGAGCGAACTTTACGCATTACTTTAGTAGGAATACTTTATTGCGATAGTGCAAAAAAGTGATAAGAATGTGAAAATTAGGCTAAAATACTTGAAATTTGCATAGTATTGTGATATAATTATTAGCGTTATTATTACTGTTAGAGTTTTTTGTAACCATGTTATAAAAAAAGAGCCTTATCAATACAAAATATAAAAAATATTCTGCCGCAGAAATACGGCGAAAGAAGGTTATGTATGATTTGCGATCTGCACTGTCACACGACTCTTTCCGACGGTTCGCTTGGCATAGAAGATGTAATTGCGCAGGCGAAACGCATGAATATCGATTGGCTTTCGATAACCGACCACGATACTATGGCTTCCTTTTCAAGAGCTGATGTATTGGGCGAGCGTGCCGGGATAAAGATACTCCACGGCGTTGAGCTATCGGCATGGGATAAGGAAAGAAACAGCAAGGTACATATATTGTGCTATGCACCCTCAAAGCCAAACAGACTTGAAGGCCTTTGCATGAAATCCTGTGAGATCAGAAAGGAATGTTCAAGAGAAATGATCGAAAAGGTCATGGAGAAATTCCCTATAACGCAGGAGAGCATTTTAAAGCGTACCACTGCTTCCAAAAGCATATTCAAACAGCATATAATGCGTGCCCTTATAGATTACGGCTACGCACTGGAATTCTACGGCGATCTTGACAGAGAGCTGTTCAATCCTGAGGTGGGCTCATGCTACGTAGAGCGTGAGTACCCTGACGTAAATTTTGTAATAGACCTGATTCATACAGCTAAGGGCGTTGCTGTAATGGCTCACCCTGCACAGTACAACAATATCGAGCTTCTTGAAGAGCTTGCCAAGAAAGGCAAGATAGACGGCGTAGAGGTAGGACATTTCTCAGCTGACAAGAAGACACGCAAGACGCTTTCGGCTATTGCTAAAAAGTACGATCTTATTGAAACAGGCGGTTCTGACTTCCACGGACTATATAATAAAGTACCGACACATCTTGGAAGTGAGACTACAACAAAGGAAAATCTTGACAGGATCCTGAAGCTTGCCGCAAGCATGAAGTAAGCGACAGTTCAGAAGAGGTGATCCTATGGAAATAAAAGTGATACCTGCACTTCTGTGCTTTGGACTTTTTCTGATATTTGTCCTGCCTTTGGGCTTTGGGATAATCAATCTCGGAAACTGTGCGGGCATGGGCATCTGTGGGATGCTGACGCTGATATTCATATTCTGGGGCAGATTCGGCACGTTCATAGGAAGGTGCTGGGAAAAGCCTTTTGGAAAAGTTATTCTTTGTTTAATAGGTGCTTTTGCGGTCATAGGTGTTATTCTTGCCGTCGTCATAAGTGTACTTATGATACGTGCTTCCGATGATCCGCCAAAGGACGAGAATACAACAGTAGTAGTTCTCGGCTGCAAGGTAAAGGATGGCGCACCCAGTCTTATGCTGAGGCGCAGGCTTGACGCAGCTTATGATTATCTTTCACAGCACGAAAGCGTATGTGCGGTCGTTTCAGGCGGCAAAGGCGATGACGAAGTTATCAGCGAAGCTCAGTGCATGAAGGAATGGCTCATAGAAAAGGGGATCGCTCCCGAAAGGATATATATGGAGGACAGATCTGTTAATACAGAGGAAAATCTTCGCTTTTCGAGGGAGATAATATCCGCAGAGGGACTTCCAGACAAGATCACACTTATAACAGACAGCTACCACCAGCTTCGTGCAGAGATGATAGCTGAAAAGCAGGACATCAAAGCGTATAACATCTCAGGCTATACATCATGGTATCTTGTGCCCACATACTGGGTACGTGAATGGTTTGGCGTTGTTTATTATAAATTATTCGGATAGAGGACAATAGTATGTGAAATGGGTAATAAAGCATATTACTGACGGAATGTATGAAGTATCTCTGAGATTTTTGTGTACCGTGCGGAGTATGCAAGACGTTTCAACACGCGAAAGGTCGCTGAGGCATATATAGTGTCCTCAGGTTTCGATAAAAAGAAAGTCAAAGCTGAATTATTGGAAATAAACAATGCCATAACATATAAGGCAAAAATCTATTTATAATGTAAAGGAATGGTTATTTTGAAGATCGGATTTTCAACTCTGGCTTGTCCCGAATGGTCGTGGACAGACATCTACTCAATGGCAAAGGATTTCAAATTTGACGGAATTGAGATCAGAGGACTCGGCAACGAGATTTTTTCTGTAAAGGCTCAGCCTTTCACAGAAGCACAGCTACCAAATACCATTTCTAAGCTAAAATCACTGGGACTAGAGATACCATGTCTTTCATCAGGTGCCTGCCTTAAATTCAAGGATAAGTATCAGGCAGCTGAGGACGAGATAAAGGCATATGCACAGCTTGCACAGAAGCTCAATGCATCTTATATCAGAATACTGGCAGATCTTGATCCGGCTCCTGTTGATGAGATAGACGATGATTATATCGTTGAGGCACTCCAGAAGCTGGTACCTATCGCTGAGGAGTACAATGTTACACTTCTCGTAGAGACAAACGGCGTATATTCAGACACAGCACGTCTTGCAGCAGTACTTGACAGAGTAAAGAGCCGCAAGGTGGCTGCACTCTGGGATATGCACCACCCATATC